>ERZ894236.35-NODE-35-length-219086-cov-22.2179_pt1 | contig 219086 bp, 202 predicted proteins | sample MGYA00380297_ERZ894236 | MGnify/ENA primary metagenome ERZ894236 (study PRJEB32331, sample SAMN06328420) | human gut metagenome | biome: human gut microbiome; feature: stool | host: Homo sapiens | collected 2014-08-04 ... | reverse complement strand
AGAGCATACGGTTCATACCCGTAGTGTCGAGGGTTCAAGTCCCCCTCTCGCTACTTGCTGTACAAGCAGCATACAATCAAATAAAAGTCATGGGATCTTAGCTCAGCTGGGAGAGCATCTGCCTTACAAGCAGAGGGTCATAGGTTCGAGCCCTATAGGTCCCATTCTTTTGCCAAAAAGCAGAAGGATAACAGATGGCGAGATAGCTCAGCTGGCTAGAGCATACGGTTCATACCCGTAGTGTCGAGGGTTCAAGTCCCCCTCTCGCTACTATAAAAAAGCCCTTGTGGAAGGAATTCCGCAGGGGCTTTTCAGCGTGTAAATATATCACGTTTCGGGGGAGTAGGGGATACATAACTGTCCAGTGTCAAATACTGTCTGGCATACTGTTTTGGTGATATGCCCACAGTTTTTGTGAAGGTATGTATAAAATGATTGTTACTGTTAAATCCGGCACGCTCGCCGGCCAGCATAACAGAAAAACCCTGCCGCAGATATGATTTTGCCAGGGTAAGGCGTCTTTTGATGATATAATCTGTGATAGTCATCCCAGTCAGATCCTTAAAGCGATGACTTAAATAATATTTGCTCACATAGAAATTCTGAGCGAGGCAGTCCAGACTTATTTTTTCAGTTATGTGCTCATTTATATAGTCGATAACAGGATAATAAGCAGATAGCTGCTCCTCACTGGGTACCTGCGAGAGCAGCGGTGTATCATAGAGAAAGTTGATATAGACCAATACCTCGGCCAGCAGGGTCTTGGCAAAAATGTCTTTGCCAAAGGCAGAACAGTCTGAGGCAAGATAATATTCTATCTTGTTGATCAGCTTCAGCAAATGGTCTATCTGGTCAATGTTAAGTTTGTTCATGTGATTGAACCAGTTGTGGTTTCTGAAACATTTCAGCAGATCAAATTCTTCTGTGGAGATTCCTTCCACTTCCTCCTGATAAAAACGAATGGAATAATACTGGTAAATGGAACGGGGTTTCGGCACACTTCTGTGCAGGTCACTGCTGTTCAAAATAAAGATGCTGCCTCTGGAAATGGGGTATATCTTGTCGCGGATATAGAAATTTTCGCCTTCGGACATGATGAGCAGTATTTCCATCTGGTCATGAAAGTGAAATGGACTTTCCTGCCAGATTTCTTTTGTAAAAAAGCGTATCTCCATATCTGTTTTCCCCCTCTTTCTCTGTATTGCACATTACTTTTTGAAAAGTATATCCCAGGCCGTTTCTTTTGTCAATAGATGTCAAAATAAGTAAAAATGGTAAATAATACCACAATAGAATCGCAAAATAACACATATTTATCACAAAAAAAAGCAAGATTCAGGAACCGCAAAAATCAAAAAGGGGAAAGCGGTACGAATTTCTGCGGGGAAAATAAGGTTTTCGGGATTCCTGTCATCTATAGGGAAAAACAGCAAATTTAATGTCTTAACAAAGCAAGTTAAAAGAACATTTAAACAAAACGATTAGGTATAATTGAAAACAGTTAATAGAAATTTAATACAACAATTTAATATTTACTGATTTTTCCCAGGAGGTGTGATTTTGGAAAAACTATTGGAAGTGAATGATCTGAGAACCTATTTTTTTACTCCGGATAAGACAATACCGGCAGTAGACGGGGTGAGTTTTCATATCAACAAAGGCGAGACGCTGTGCATAGTCGGGGAATCGGGAAGCGGCAAAAGTGTGACCTCTCTGTCAGTCATGCAGCTTGTGCCCACGCCTCCCGGTAAATATGTGAGCGGCCAGATACTGTTTGAGGGGGAGGATATTCTGAAAAAAACGGAGAGTGAAATGTGCGCCATAAGAGGCAATGTCATCTCCATGATATACCAAGAACCCATGACTTCGTTAAATCCGGTCTTCTCCATTGGACATCAATTAATGGAAACACTGCAGATCCATCAGAAACTGAATAAAAAGGAGGCTGGAAAAAAGGCAGTCCACATGCTGAAGCTGGTAGGAATCTCAGACCCGGAGTCGCGTATGAGGGAATACCCTCATCAATTATCCGGTGGTATGAGACAGAGGGTCATGATCGCCATGGGACTGAGCTGTGAACCTAAACTGCTGATCGCGGATGAACCTACCACAGCGCTGGATGTGACCATACAGGCGCAGATACTGGATCTGATGAAAAAGTTGAAACAAGAGTTGGATATGACCATACTTTTTATCACTCATGACCTGGGCGTAGTGGCTGAGATGGCACAGCGGGTGATCGTGATGTACGGGGGAAGAGTTGTGGAGGAGGCAGAGGTAAAGGAAATATTTAAACACCCCAGACATCCCTATACCCTTGGCCTGTTAAAGTGCATTCCCAGAATGGACAGCAGACAGAAACTGGAAGTGATCAAAGGTATGGTGCCGTCACCGGACCAGTTTGCCAAGGGATGCCGTTTCCATCCCAGATGTCCCTATGCAAAGGAATTATGCTCCCGCGAAGAACCTCCCCAGCAGATGATCGGGACCACAAGGGTAACATGTCATTTTCCGCTGCACACAGATAAGGAGGGAGCGTGAATGGGAGAATGTGATAAAAATACACCTCTGCTGGAAGTAAAAAATCTGGGGAAAGATTTTGTCAGTAAGGGGAGTAAAGGGAAAAAGACCGTACATGCCCTTAATGGGATCTCTTTCACGGTTTACAGGGGGGAAACCTTTGGGCTTGTGGGAGAGAGCGGATGCGGCAAGACCACTGCAGGCAGAGTCATCAACTGTCTGACAAAACCTACCCAGGGCCAGGTGTTATTTGAGGGGAAGGATTTGTTTCAGATGTCAAAAGCGGAGATGAAAAAGGTAAGAAGAGAAATACAGATGATATTTCAGGATCCCTTTGCATCCCTGGATCCCAGAATGACCATCGGACAGATCATTGAGGAACCTCTTATTATCCACCGTATGGGCACCAGGGCGGAGCGCAGGGAAAAAGTAAAGCAGATGCTGGAGCGGGTTGGACTGCAGCCCGATTATTATAACCGCTATCCCCACGAGTTCTCCGGTGGTCAGAGACAGAGGATCGGGATCGCCAGAGCACTGATCTTGAATCCGAAACTGATCATATGCGACGAACCGGTATCGGCGCTGGACGTCTCTGTACAGTCCCAGATCCTCAATCTTTTGGATGAACTGCAGAAAGAACTGAGGCTGACCTATATCTTCATTGCTCACGGATTAAGTGTTGTAAAACATATTTCAGACAGGGTAGGGGTTATGTATCTAGGAAAAATGGCGGAGGTTGTGAACGCGGAACAACTGTTTGAAAATCCGGCCCATCCCTACACACAGGCTCTTTTGTCGGCAAATCCCATACCGGATCCGGATTATGAAAAGCAGAGGATCATACTGGAGGGGGATATCCCTTCCGCGTCCAACTTGCCGTCTGGATGTGCCTTTCATACCAGATGCAGATACTGCAGACAGATTTGCAGGAAACAAGAACCGCCGTATCGGCAGATAGGAGACAGGATCGTGGCATGTCACTTTCCACTGGAATAGATGAGAGAGAAAACGGGAATTGAGAGACTGGTTACATTTCTTTTTGACAATGAAGATGCTCTGCAGTCTGTGGAGGCAGAACAGGCAGCCAGAATGTGCATTTTGGATGAGATCGGGTGCGGCATTTACGGCAGCCGGACGCAGGATGGGCAGAGAATTATCAAAGCTGCTGCAGACCTTGGAAGCTGCGGTGAGATTCCTGTATGGGGCACCGGCCACTTGTTTGCTGAGGATACGGCCGCCATGGTAAACGGTGCGCTGTGCCATATCAGGGAACTGGATGATGTCCACTATGCCATTTTACATACAGGAGCCGTATGCGTGCCGTCAGCCCTGGCCGCAGCACAGCGCTGTGATTCTTCATGGGGGCAGTTGCTGTGGGCAGTCACCGCAGGGGTAGAGGCAGCAGTGAGAATTGCGGAGGGTATGGACTTTCTAGATCACAGGGAAAGAGGCTGGCACGGAACGGCCACCTGCGGAGTGTTTGGCGCTGCCGCTGCTGCAGGAGTGCTGATGGGACTGGATAAGCAGCAGATGATTAACGCTCTGGGAATCGCAGGAAGCAGAACAGGCGGAAGCTGGGCCTTTGCCGCGGACGGAGCTATGACCAAACGAATCCATCCCGGACAGGCAGCCAGGGACGGCATATGGAGCGCATATCTGGCAGAGAACGGAGTTACAGGACCGCATTATATACTGGAAGCAGAGGATGGGGGCATCTACCGCATGATGAGTAAGGCGTATTGCCTGGAGGTTCTGGATGAGGTGAAAGAAAAAGCCGCCATAGAGGAGGTGGAGTACAAATGGTTTGCATCCTGCAAATCCGTACATTCCCCCTACTCTGCAGCTTATGAGATTTTTAAATGCCATGGATTTAGAGAACCTTCGGATATTGTAGCAGTACAGGCAGAGGTGAATCAATCAGCCATAGAGATGGCAGGGGGGATCTACCGGCAGGATTCTATTGTATCCGCACAGATCAGCATTCCCTACGGTGTGGCGCTTGGTTTGATGGGCTGCGGGGGGCAGGCATCAGATTATACGGAAGAACGTCTCAGGGATGAGAAGATCCTTGCCATTGCTAAAAAGGTCAGGGTGATGGAAAGCGGGGACATGAACCGCCTGAGAAGAGATGAAAAGCGCAGTGCCGCTAAGGTCACAGTTCAATGGAAGGATGGAAGTATGGATACGGAAACTGTGACAGCACCAAAGGGATCCATGTTCAATCCTTTGTCAAAAGAGGATATTACCGGAAAATTTATGGATCTGACCAGCGGCATAGTGGGAGAGAAAACATCCCGGGAAATAGCGGATGTGGTACTTAAAAGCAGTGCCTCTGAAAATATCCGGGAGATCACAGAAATTTTAAAAAGGAAGTATTAGGAGGAAAAATGGAGAACAGGGAGAAAAAGGGAGGATTTTTTGAACAGATACAGGGAAATATCAATCCGGTAGTTCTGAAATATTATTATGGGCCCAAAATGAAGGAATCAGATACGTCATTTCCCTATCTGGTCCGGGTTATGAAAGCCCATGTTATCATGCTGAAAGAGCAGAGCATTATCCCGGAAGAGGCAGCGCGCAGACTGCTTTGTGTCATGGAGGGATGGGGGGAAGGGATTCCGGAGCTGGACCCTTCTCTGGAGGACTTGTATATCAACCTGGAACACCTGATCACTTTGGAGGCAGGGGAGGATATATGTAGTTACCTGCCGGTTGCCAGAAGCCGTAATGATGTGGAGGCAGCCATGTGGAGGATAGAGCTGCGGGAAAAACTGTTGTTTTTAGCAGACGCGGTACTGGAACATGTGGAGGTGCTGCATAAGCGCGCAGAGGAAACGGTAGATCATATTTTCCCCGGCTATACATACGGACAGCAGGCACAGCCTGTCAATATGGGATTTTATCTCTCGGGAATTGCAGCGCCGCTTCTGAGGGACGCGGAGAGGATCATCCAGTGTATTGACCGGTTTAATAAAAATCCACTGGGGGCAGCAGCCATGTCGGGGACCGAGTACAACATAGACCGGGAACGGACAAAAGAGCTTCTGGGGTTTGAGGGTGTATGGGAACACACCGGGGATGCGGTGGCCAGTGCTGATTATATGATGGAGGCAGCAGGTATCGGGATCTCCGTTCTTGTTACTCTGGCAAGACTGGCGGAGGATATTATCAACTGGTGTTCCAATGAGGCAGGATTTGCTGATCTGTCAGATGATCTGATCGATTCAAGCAGTATTATGCCCCAGAAGCGGAACCCTGTTATCTGCGCAACGGTGCGTTCCCAGGCAAGGCTGATGTCAGGGCGGTATGCCGGCATATGCTCTGCCTGTTCGGTAGAATTTCAGGCAAGCAGAGATATGACTGCGGCCTGGACAGATGTACTGGAGTGTGTGGAGACCGCAAAAGGCATGTGCAGGATCAGCGCGGAATATGTAAAATCCTTAAAGTTCAATAAGGACGTCATGGAGGAGATCTTGTATAAAGGTTTCTCAAATGCCACGGAGCTGGCGGACAGCCTGGTGCTGGAAGGTAAATTGTCTTTCAGGCAGGCGCACAGAGTGGTAGGCGGAGCAGTCAGTGAGCTTTTCCGCGGGGGAAAAGGCCAGGATGACCTGACCTGGGATCTGCTGGATAACTGGTGCCGTGAAATCTGTAAAACCGGCCTGCCTCTGTCAAAAGAGCAGGTGGATAAGGCTAAGAATTTTAGGATCGCAGTGGAGAGAAGAGACTGTCAGGGGGCAGCGGCACCGTCCCAGGTGCACAGGATGCTGGAGCTGCAAAAGGAACAGAGCCATTTGGTGCGAGAGGATGCCGTGAGAAAAAGAAGCGTATGGAATGATGCGGAGAAGAAGATGCACCAATGTGTGCAGGCATTTATCTCAGAGGAAAGGCCGTAAAGGCAAGGAGGGTTTAGCTGATGAAGAGAAGAATGTGTTCCATGATTTTAACCGGGATATTGGTATTGGCATTATCAGCCTGCGGAGGCGATTCCGGGAGTAAGAAAGAGCAGAACGGGGAACAGGGCCAGAACCAGGAACAAAACCAGGGGGATAAAACAGAACAGTCTGACAGCCAGACTGCCCAGGTGGCAGACGAGCTTATTGTGCTGACAGGAAGTGACGCGTCTACCTTTGATCCGCACTTCTGTACGGATTCCGCGACAGAGATTTTTAACAAAAATATTTTCAACAACTTGGTGCGTTTCAATGAAGAAATGGAGATAGAGCCGGATCTGGCAAAGGAATGGTCTGTCTCGGAGGACCAGCTCACTTGGACCTTTAAGCTGGAGGAAGGTGTAAAATTTCATGACGGCACAGATTTTAACGCAGAGGCTGTGAAGACATCCTTTGAAAGAGTGCTGGACGAAAGCCTGGGTTCTCCCAGAAGGTCTGTCCTGGCGGCTATTACCAAGATAGAGGCCGTGGATGAATATACAGTGAACATATCCACAGACGTGCCGTGCGGTGCTTTGCTGCAGCAGTTATGCCATCCGGTAGCGGCAGTGATCAGTCCAAAGTCCCTGGAGGACTACGGGGAAGATATCTCCACACACCCGGTGGGGACAGGCGCATTTAAGTTCGTGGAATGGAAAACAGGAGAGGAGCTTGTTCTTGAGAGAAACACAGATTATTTTAAAGGCGCGCCGGCTGTGGAAAAGGTGTATTTCAGAGTTGTCCCCGAGGATGCAACCAGAGCGCTTCTGCTCCAGTCAGGACAGGCAGATGTGGCTCTGAGGCTCCCTGTGACAGAGACGGACAGACTGGAAAGTGACCCCAATGTGACGATCCAGAAGGGGGATACGGTTATGACTATGTATGTTGCCCTGAACAACAGCAAAGGCGTGCTTCAGGACGAGAAGGTACGTCAGGCTATGAACTATGCGGTGGACAAAGATGTGATCGTCAATGATATCCTCGGGGGCATGGCCACGGTTTCAGACTCACCGATCTCCCCGTATACCTGGGGATACAACTCCAGCATGAAGTATGCGTGTGATGTGGAAAAGGCAAAAGAACTTCTGACAGAAGCGGGATATCCTGACGGCATAGAGCTTGAACTGTGGACTCCTGTGGGCCGCTATCTCATGGATACACAGGTGTGTGAGAACCTGCAGGCACAGTGGGAGAAAGCAGGGATCCATGTGAATATCCGGCAGTGGGAATTCCAGGCACTGATGTCAGAGGTGAAAAACGGAGGATTTGACATGGTCCTGCTCGGATGGAGCCCATCCACCGGAGATGCGGACCAGGGATTATATCCTGTATTCCATTCCTCCCAGTTCCCTCCTAATTCCAACAGGGCATTCTATAATAATCCGGATGTAGATGCGCTGCTTGACCAGGCAAAGACAGAGGTGGATGAAACTGCCCGCAGGGAAATGTACGCAAAGGCGGAAAAGACCATCATGGAAGACGCAGCCTGGACCTTCTTGTATTATCCGAAGCAGGCATTATCCTACCGCAGCAATATTTCAGGTATTGAGATGCTGCCGACAGAACATATTATGCTGGAAAAAGTCACTAAGCAGTAGATTCAGATTACCGGCCTGCGGACATCCGCAGGCCATACAGGTCAAGGAGGCGGTTGTTTGCTGAAATATATTATAAAGAAAATCATTTTTACCTGCATAGTATTAGTGGGGGCTGCCACATGTGCCTTTCTGCTCCTCCACGCAATTCCGGGAGATACTGCGGAGGCGCTGGCAGGGCCGCAGGCAACCGTGGAGGATGTGGATAATCTGCGCCGTGCCATGGAGCTGGACCAGCCCTTAGGAAAGCAGTATGTGAGCTATATGGGGAATCTGCTCCACGGTGATTTGGGATACTCATACAGGACCAACAAGCCGGTTATGGAAATCCTCAGATCCGCGTGGCCGGCAACCCTTCAGCTTGCTGTGTGTAGTATGATCGTGGCAGTGCTGCTGGGCGTTCCCATCGGCATATTTGCAGCCATTCACAGGGGGAAGATAGGAGACACCATAGCCATGGTGGCTGCCTTTTTAGGGGTGTCCATGCCTTCGTTCTGGCTGGCGCTGCTTCTGATCATAGAATTTTCCGTGAACCATAACTGGTTTCCTTTCTACGGCAGAGAGGGGATTTCCAGTTTTGTCCTGCCGTCACTGACCCTGGGGCTTGGAGTGGCTGCCAATATCGCCAGGCTTACCAGAACCAGTATGCTGGAGGTTCTGGGACAGGACTATATAAGGACGGCAAAAGGAAAGGGCGTTAAAAACAGAAAGGTCATATGGGTCCACGCGCTGAGAAATGCAGCAGTCCCTGTGGTCACTATCATCGGTCTGCAGTTTGGAGTGCTTCTTGGAGGGCAGGTTGTGACGGAAACCGTATTTTCATGGCCGGGTATCGGCAGGATGATCGTGGATGCGCTCAACACAAGAGATCTGCAGATCGTGCAGGGAGGTATTTTGATCCTTGCGGTTACTTTTACATTGATCAATCTGATAACGGATCTGGTGTATGCACTGCTGGATCCTCGTATCAGGTATTCTTAGAAGGGAGGGAAGAATGTGAGTACATTTCGTAAAATATTGAGAAACCCCAGCGCGGCTGCGGGGCTTTGTATTCTTCTGCTCCTGATCGTTGTGAGTATAGCAGGGCCTTTTCTGGTACAGTCCCCCTATGAACAGAATACAGCCATCAAACTAATGCCGCCTTCTTCGGAACACTGGTTCGGCACAGATGACTTTGGGCGTGATGTGTTCAGCAGGATTGTCACAGGGGCGCATTATTCTCTTCTGGCAGGTTTTATATCCGTGATCCTGGGCCTCACAGGAGGACTTTTGCTGGGGGCCTTTGCCGGATTTTACGGCGGACTTTTAGATCAGATCCTCATGACAGTCTGTGATATACTGCTGGCGTTTCCAAGTGTCTTGCTGGCAATGGCAATTGTCATGGTAATGCAGCCGGGAATCTATACGCCTATGGTGGCGGTGGGGATCAGCTCCATACCCGTGTTTGCCCGCCTTGTGAGAGCACAGTTCATGTCACTTCGGGAGAGCTGCTTTGTGGAGGCTGTGCGCTCGGCGGGGGCGGGAGATCTGCGGATCATTTTCCGGCATCTGCTGCCGAATTCCATCGGTCCCATTATCATTCAGGCCACGCTCAGGATCGGTTCCTCCATATTGCTTGCGGCGACATTGAGTTTTTTGGGATTGGGCGCACAGCCGCCTACACCTGAGTGGGGAGCCATGTTGAGCGCTGCCAGAAATTATGTGTGGACAGCCTCTTATCTTGCTTTGATTCCGGGTCTGGCCATCACCATCACCGTAGTGGCAGTGAATTTGATCGGAGATGCACTGCGGGACTATCTGGACCCCAGAACAAGAAATATGTAATGTCTGCCGAAAGAAAAAGATTCGGGCGGGTAGCTGTTCGGCAGGTATGCGCATTTATGTTGGGAGGATAAATATGGCGAAAAAAGTACAGGTTACATTGACGGGAAATGAAGGGAAGCGTCTGATCGCAAAAGCGGCAGTCAGGATGCCGGAGATACAGGAGCGTCTGGAGAAGAATAAGATCCTTCTGTGCGGAGGCACTACCGTGTCCGCGCTCTCGGAGGAACTGGGATTTGGACCTCTGCGCATTTCCGGAAGAATTGATGCCAGCGGCACGAGGACTGCCCTGAAAAAGGCAAAGGCGCCTCATAATCTGCTGCTGGATCAGGGAAAAGGAGTGAATGTAGACGGCAGTATCCAGAAGGTTGCAGAATCACTCAATGACAAAGACCTGGTTGTTGTGGGAGCAAATGCCATTGATCCCATGGGAAGAGCGGCGCTGGCTTTTGCGGCACTGGGGGGAGGCAGCAGGGGATATGCTCTCCACGGCGCGTATATGCAGGGAGTGCCCATGCTGATCCTGGCAGGCATCAACAAATTGATCCCAGATCTGGGAGCAGCCCAGGCTCACAGCGGAAGAGCCGGTATTGATCTGTCCATGGGAGCTGCGATCGGATTGTATAATCTCTTCGGCCCTGTCATCACAGAGCTGAAAGCGTTTGAGATCCTTTTCGGTGTGGAAGCGGTGGTGATAGCCGGAAGCGGATTCGGAACCGGTGACGGAACCAGGACGTTTGTTCTGCACGGGGAAGAAGCAGCCATCCAGCAGGCATGGGAACTCTGCCTGGGATTAAAAGGTGCGGGCGTGTCCGCATGTGAGGAAAGTCTCTTCACCTGTGTGGGGGGATGCAGACACTGCCAGCGTCACGTTGGCTGTTATTATAAAGAACTGGCTCAAGGCGAAGACTGAACCCCGGGATGGGGTTAAAATCTATGGGATAAAAGTCTGTAGTTGGCAAAAAACCTGCCGATTACAGGCTTTTTTTTGTTTGAAAAACCTTCTTTTTAAAACCCCGGGGGCGGCTTGCGGGCCATTTTTTCCTCTGCTATACTCCATTCATGAAAGCCCGGAAGCGGGGAAATATTCCGGGAAGAGACAGAGTAAATACAAAACAGAAAAAGGAGCAGAACACATGAAGAAAAAGATTGCGGCAGTTCTCTGCTGTATGGCAATGACCGTATCCCTGCTTACAGGCTGCGGCAGCGGAGGGGATTCCGGTACGGATTCCGCAAAAGAGGCAAAACAGAAGGGGACGGAAGCGTCAGCCAAGGCGGATGCTCCCAAAGAAGAGCAGGAGGGGACTTCTGCAAAGGATGAAGTTACCATTGGATTTTCAAATGACGCGGATAGCTGGGACCCCTGCACCGGGTTCGGCTACACCGGTTCGCCTCTCTATTCCTCCCTGGTGAAAGTGAACGGAGATGACAAACTGGAAAATGACCTGGCCACAGAGTACAGTGTGAGCGAAGATGCACTGACCTGGACGTTTAAAATCAGGGATGACGTAGTATTTTCAAACAAAGAGCCGCTGAAGGCCTCAGACGTAGCTTTTACATTCAACACCACGAAAGAAAAGGCAACTTACATGGATCTTACCATGCTGGAGGAATGTACGGCAAAGGATGACACAACTGTAGAATTCAAGCTGAACAAGCCGTGTGTGACCTTTATCTATACAGTAGCCCAGATTGGGATCGTACCGGAAAAGTCATACAGCGATAATTTCGGACTGTCTGCTGAGGAGACCATTGGTTCCGGACCGTACAGGCTGACCCAGTGGGATAAAGGCCAGCAGTTTATCATGGAGGCCAATGAAAACTACTACGGGGAACAGCCGGCCATCAAAAAAGCAGTGTTCCTGGTACAGGAGGAGGATGCGCGGTTTGTATCTGCCAAAGCCGGGGATGTGGACATCGCACTTACCTCCGCGACCATTGCCACCAATGATATAGACGGCATGCACGTGGAAGAGGTGGAATCTGTGGACAACAGAGGGATCACACTTCCCACCGTGCCGGATGAAGGTAAAACGACAGAAGATGGTTACAAGATCGGGAATAACATTACCTCAGATGTGAATGTCAGGAAGGCTCTGTGCTATGGTATTGACAGGGAAAAGATCATAACAGAGGCTTTAAACGGCTTTGCAAAACCGGCCTATACAGAGTGCGATGGTATGCCCTGGTGGAATGAGGATACTGTTATAGATACAGATGTGGACTATGCAAAACAGCTTCTGGATGAAGCGGGATGGAAGGACGAAGACGGCGACGGGATCCGTGAGAAAGACGGGACAAAGCTGGCCTTTCATCTGATGTATTTTGCAGGGGATTCCATGCGCCAGGCAGTTGCCATGTCCGTGGCAAATCAGGCAAAAGAGAACATGGGATTTGATATCACAGTGGAAGGTGTCAGCGCGGATGACACGGTGAAGAGAATGTTTTCAGAACCCATGATCATGGGCTGGGGTTCCGACAGTCCCATGACCTCCTATATGCTGTACCACAGCAGTAATGCGGGCAAGACGGATTTCTACAATCCTGAATTCTATACCAGCGAAAAGACAGATGAATATCTGGACAAGGCCATGAATTCCCTTACCATAGAGGATTCCTACCAGTGGTGGCAGAAGGCCCAGTGGGACGGTGAGACAGGTACATCTATGAGAGGTGAAGCGCCCTGGGCGTTCTATGTAAATATGTCACATCTCTACTATGTAAAGGATGGGCTGGATATAGGAAAACAGAGAATTCATGCGCACGGTGCGGCGTGGCCTCTGGTTGCCAACCTTGCAGAATGGACATGGAAATAAAATAAGTCGGGAAATACTGCTCCGGGCGTAAAATCTCTCAGATTTTACGTTCGGGGCTGTTCGTGTTCCATCGCGTATTTTACAAGATTTATAAGAGAAAATCGAATGGAGAAGCAGAATGAAAAATAAATATTATATGAAATTGACAGGGAAATATCTGCTCCGCATGGTGACACTTCTCATAGCAGTCAGCATCATCAGCTTTCTTCTGGTCAGTATGTCTCCGGTTGACCCGGTGCAGCAGTATGTGGGAGCAGTGCCAAATGTGAGCATGGAACAGAGGGCAAAGATAGCGGAATACTGGGGTTTAAATGACCCGCCTGTGGAACGCTTCTTTGCGTGGGCAAAGTCGGTGCTGCATGGAGACTTTGGAGTGTCTCTGATCTACCGAAGGCCGGTGCTGGATATCATCAAAGAAAAGTTTGTCACTTCTCTGGCTCTCATGGCGGCTGCCTGGCTGTTTTCGGGGATCATTGGATTTACCGTGGGCTGTGTGATGGGAGCATTTCACGGGAAAGGACCGGATAAAGTCCTGAAAAAGGTCTGTCTGATCATGTGTTCCATCCCGACTTTCTGGATCGGCATTGTATTTCTTATGATTTTTTCCGTGAAGCTGGGATGGTTTCCCATGGGAATGAGCGTGCCGAAAGGCGTTCCTACGGACCAGGTGACCGTACTGCAGAGGATCCACCACCTGATCCTGCCGGCTCTGACCTTGAGTTTTCTGTCTTTTGCCAATGTGGCGCTTCACACAAGGGAAAAATTAGTGGATGTGCTGGAAAGTGAGTATGTTCTTTTTGCAAAAGCCAGAGGAGAATCCGGGTGGAGTATTTTAAAAAGGCATGGTCTGCGAAATATTATGCTGCCGGCTGTGACTATGCAGTTTGGTTCCTTCAGTGAATTGTTCGGAGGCTCTGTGCTGGCGGAAACGGTGTTTTCCTATCCGGGTTTAGGTGCCGCGGCTTCTGCGGCGGGTATGGGGTCTGACGTCCCCCTGCTTTTAGGGATCACCCTGTTTTCGGCACTCTTTGTCTTTGTGGGAAATATGCTGGCAAATATAATATACGGGGTTGTGGACCCGCAGATAAGGGAGGGATACATAAATGAGTGATATGACCGCAGTGGTGTCCGGTGTACGGGGAAGAAGGACGAGAGTGAACCGGAGGACCAAAACGATTATTTTTGCAGCGCTGATTTTCCTGGTGATCCTGGGGGTATATCTGTCAGGGGCTTTTTTAAGTGATGACCTTATCCAGGCTGATTTTTCCAGGAAAGCACTGAAACCCTCTTTAGAGCATCCCTTTGGAACTGATCTTCTGGGGCGGGATATGCTGGTGCGTACCATAAAAGGGCTGTCTGTCAGTATATCTGTGGGCATGATCGCGTCAAGTGTGAGTGCGGTGATCGCTTTGTTTGTAGGTGTGGCAGCAGCCACGGGACGTTCCTGGCTGGATCACTTTATCAACTGGCTGATCGATCTTGTTATGGGAATTCCCCATACAGTTCTGCTGATCCTCATTTCCTTTGCCTGTGGAAAGGGGCTGAAAGGCGTTCTGATCGGGGTGGCAGTCACCCACTGGACAGGACTTGCCCGTATTATAAGAAGTGAGGTTCTCCAGATACGCTCCCAGCAATATATAGGTGTGTCAAAGAGACTGGGACATTCAAGCTGGTGGATCACGGTCCACCATATTCTGCCTCATATGGTGCCCCAGTTTATCATAGGCCTGATCCTTCTCTTTCCCCATGCCATCATGCATGAGTCGGGACTTACATTTTTAGGGTTCGGCCTCTCACCGGAGCAGCCTGCCATAGGGATTATTTTGTCGGAATCCATGAAATATCTGTCATCGGGCATGTGGTGGCTTGCGTTTTTCCCGGGTCTAATGCTTGTGATCATTGTGCTGCTCTTTGACCGTCTGGGAGAAAATATGAAGAAAATATTAGATCCGTACAGCGCACATGAATAGGAGTAAAACATGAAGAGAGAAAAAACAGAGAGAGAACCGATCCTGAAGGTGGAGGACTTATCCGTAGCGTTCCATATGTATGACAGGGGACTGGAGCAGTATGACCTGAAGGTAATATCTAACTTGAGCCTGGATGTGAAACCGGGGGAGATTGTAGCCATCGCCGGCTCCAGCGGTTCCGGAAAAAGCCTGCTGGCACATGCCGTGATGGGAATCCTGCCGGAGAACGCAGCGGTTACGGGAAAGGTCATATACAGGGGAGAGTGTCTTGACCAGAAGAAGAAGGAGGCACTCAGAGGTACGAAGATCGCTCTGGTGCCCCAGTCTGTAGCCTATCTGGATCCCCTTATGAGAGTGGGAAAACAGGTGACAGGCAGTGACAGCGGCAAAGACAGGAAAAAATCCCAGAAAGAGATTTTCAAGAGATTTCATCTTGATGAAAAAGTAGAGAGATATTATCCCTTCCAGATATCCGGGGGAATGGCAAGGAGAGTCCTGGTGTCAACGGCTGTTATCAGCAACGCCTCCCTGATCATAGCGGACGAGCCTACACCCGGGCTGGATCTGGAGATGGCACTGGAGGCACTGAAGATATTCCGTGAGTTGGCAGATGAGGGGAAGGCCGTGGTGCTCATCACCCACGACATTGATCTGGCCTTTAATATTGCGGACAGGATTGCCGTGTTTTATGCGGGTACCACAGTAGAGATGGCAAAGGCTGAGGACTTCAGGAGAGGGATGAATGAACTGCGTCATCCCTATTCCAAGGCACTCCGGCAGGCCCTGCCCCAGAATGGATTTCAGCCGATCCCCGGATTTCAGCCCTATGCCAAATATCTGCCAAAAGGCTGTCTCTTTTCTCCCAGGTGTCCCCACAGAACAGAAGAATGTGAAAAAGATATCCCCATGAGAGAGATCAGGGGAGGATATGTGAGGTGTATACATGCGACTTGAAGCGAAAAATTTAGGATTTTGCTATACAAACGGGCCGTGGATACTGAAGAATGTAAACTTTTCCATAGAAGAAGGAGAGCGCGTGGGCCTGGTTGGACCAAGCGGTTACGGCAAAAGCACTCTGGTAAAGCTTCTGGGAGGTTATCTGGAACCCTGTGAGGGGGAAATCCTGTTGGATGGAAAGCCTATGGAGAAGAAGGGAATCTGTCCGGTCCAGCTCATTTACCAGCACCCGGAGAAGGCTATCAATCCGCGATGGAAGATGAAGAAGGTTCTGGAGGAGTCAGGCATGTTCCGGGAGGAGGTGCTGTGTGCACTGGGAATTGAGAAGGAGTGGCTGGAGCGGTATCCACGGGAACTATCCGGCGGAGAATTGCAGCGATTCTGTGTGGCGCGCTCTCTGTTTGACGGAACCCATTTTCTGCTGGCGGACGAGATGAGCACCATGCTGGATGTGATCACCCAGGCACAGATATGGAATCTCATGCTCCATGAGGTGGAAAAGAGAAAAATAGGGCTGCTGGCAGTCACACACAACATGGCTCTGGCAGAACAGGTGTGTACCAGGAACATAAATCTGGCGGAGGTGAATCATATAAAATCTACAGAGGAAAGCAGGTGTAAAAATGGATGTGAATATGGTACTGTTTGATGATTTTGAGGCCATGGATGTATTCGGGCCGGCAGAGATACTGGGGAAACTGCAGAAGTATTTCCACATCCGTTATCTCTCTGTGTCCGGGGATGTGATAAACAGTGTACAGGGAGCCAAAATCTGGACAGATTTCCTGATCCCCGAGGAAATAGAGGGAATCCTGCTGATCCCCGGGGGAAAGGGAGCAAGGCGGCTGCTCTGGCAGGATGAGCGCACTTTGAACCTGGTGAAAAGAGCCGCAGAGAATGCGGATACCTGTATGATGGTGGGCAATGGTTCCGCGATCCTGGCACAGACAGGGCTTCTGTACAGGCGGAAGCTGGCAGACTGTCCTCTTGACAAGAACTGGAACAGGATGTTCACGGCAGGGATCGAGAGGATAGAAGGGGCCAGAGTGGCGGCTGACGGAAAATATTATTCCTGCAGCAGTACGGCTGCAGGGCTTGATATGACACTCTGGATGGTGGCAGATCAAATTGATATTGACGTGGCGGCAGAGGCTGCCCGGCAGATAGGATATGCCTGGGATCCGGCCGGAGGGGAAGAGATCTATTGCTGAAAAAGGCGGGCAAAGTGAGAAAGGAACTGTGCGATGAGAGAGGATAAAAAAGATACAGGGACAAAGTATGACAAGAGCATGGTCAACCGTCTTGCCAGGGCTTCCGGCCATCTGAAGTCCATACGAGGTATGGTGGAACAGGGCCGTGACTGCAGCGAAGTCCTGATCCAGCTTGCCGCTGTGCGCTCAGCTGTCAATGGCGCGGGAAAGGAAGTCCTGAAGCAGTACATGGACGAATGTATTGAGGAGGCATTGGAAAAGGGGGACGAAAAGAGCCTGGAGCGGCTGAACAAGGCCCTTGATTCTTTCCTGAAATAGAATTCCCGGAGAGAGACGCCAAGGAGAGAACCCCGGGATGGGGAAATCGGGTGTGAAAAAACTGCCGGAAGGGAAGGAGAAAGCTCTTTTTTATTTTTAACCCAGGGGGCGGCTTGCGGGAAGCAATCAGGTGTTATATGATGATATCACGGTTAATCTTCCTCCAAAAGTTGACCGGAAAATTTACAGTATTGGCTTTTGTGCCGTTCCCTCCGCTTATTAACGGCACGTGAAGTCTGATTTGAATTCACAGACACTCCAAGTTCTAAAAGCCGCATCCTAACGCCGGGATGCGGCTTTTTGCATGTCATTTTTAAACACGGTCTTGTAATATAAGGGTAGAAATGGTAATATTTTAGTAAGGTACAATATTGAACAGAGTTCTTATATACGGAACAAGCGGTGCCGCCATGAATATTAGGAGGGAAACCACTATGAGTGAAGAGAAAGAGATCAAGGTAAAGAGCCTGCAGAAGGCTCTGGAGATTCTGGGATGTTTCGTGGAAAAACAACCTCTGGGTGTAACGGAGATCAGTGAAAAGCTGGGACTATACAAGAGCAACGTGCATAATATTTTAATGACCTTTAAGGCCATGGACTATCTGGAGCAGGATCCGGAGACCGGCAAGTTCAGGCTGGGAACGGCTGTGTTCACCCTGAGCCGCGCGCTGAGGGAGAGCCTTACTATTACCCGGGTGGTGCTTCCTTATATGCACCAGATCGCAAAAGAAGCGGGAGAGCTGGTATATCTGGCCATCCCACATGAAGACGAGGTAGTGTATCTGGAAGGTATCTATCCGGAAGGCCAGATGCTGCCCGGCAGATCAGTGACAGGAGAGCGCTCCAAAATGTACTGCACCAGTGTGGGGAAAGTCATCCTTTCCCATATGCCTGATGAAGCGGTGGAGGAGATCCTGAGCCGTGAGAAAAAAGCCTTCACAGATTATACGATCACGGATAAGGAGAAGCTGTGGGAGGAAGTCAGGAAGGCACGGAGGGACGGCTATGCAGTGGATAATATGGAGAACACCTTCGGCGTCAAATGTGTGGGGGTGCCTCTACTGAATCATTTAGGAAAAGTGGAAGGCGCCATAAGTATCAGCACTCCGTCTCTGCGCATGGATGATGAGAAGCGTGACATTTTTGTACAGATCCTCAAGAGGTATGCCAATGAGATTCAAAGACGTCTATAGAAAATAAAGAGCGGAATTTGGATAGTTTGCACAAAAAAGAAAAAGATTAAAGTAAGATATTGAAAAAACAAACAAGGTGTGATATGCTCATATCATCAAAAAAGAACGAAGTTCTTAAATACAGAACGAATAGTAAAAAGAAATATTATAATTACTCGGCGAAATGCCGAGTAAAAAAATTAATACAATAAAGAACAAAGTTCTGTAATAGAGAACAGATTAAAAAATGGGAGGATTTTTACAATGGCAAACAAACCGTATTTAGTAGTGGAATGGAACGACACAGAGACAGATGCAAAGGGATGGATGTGCGCATACAACTTCGTTAATCATTATTGCGGAGGCGGAACAAGAATGCACCCGACGGTTACAAAAGAGGAGGTTATCCGTCTTGCAACGACTATGGGGTACAAATATAAGGCATGTGAATCCCTCACAACAGGCGGATGCAAAGCGGGGATCGCATATGACTATAAAGCACCGGATGCCCTGGACGTTCTGAGGCGTTTCCTGACTGCTACCGCACCGGTGATCAATGCAGGTGTTTCCATCGGCGGAGATTTAGGTGTGGATTACTCCGACGTTTTAAGGATCTTAGATGACCTGGGAATCGGTATTCCCCAGACAAAGGCCATGAAGGAAGATCCTGATATCCATCAGGGTATCGTAAATCATGACAGAGCAGAAAAAGAACTGACCTACGACGGTTTCAAAATGTATGATATGATCACCGGCTACGGCGTTGCGGCGGCAGCCGACGAAGCTTGGAAGATGAAGGGCGGCATAGAAGGCGCGTCTGTTGTTATCCAGGGATTCGGATGTGTAGGCGCAAGCTGTGTAAACTCCCTGAACAATATGGGCTACAAGGTTGTGGGCATCGCTGATGTAAACGGATTGGTTTACTGCAAGGACGGCCTGGATATTCCCAAGCTGGTAGCTACCAGACTTCCAAAAGGTGAGATGAACAAGGAAGCTTTTGAAGATAATTATGAGATCTATCCGAACAGCCAGTGGCTGGAAAAAGAATGTGATATCCTCATTCCCGCAGCTCTGGAAGATGTGATCAATAAAGACAATGCTGACAAGATCAAAGCATCCCTGTTAGTGGAGGCAGCCAATATCCCGACCACACCGGAAGCAGACGAGATCCTCCGTAAAAACGGTGTTGATGTAGCCGTTGACTTTATTTCCAATCTGGGCGGCATCCGTATCTATGAAGCGGTTATCTTCCGCCTTGTAAAGATCGAAGATATGAGTGATGAGGATGCGGCAGCAGCTATTGTGAAAGACACAGTAGACTTGATCCGCAAACAGACACGCCGGGTATTTGAAGAGTCCAAAAAGACAGGTGAATTCACCCGTGACGTAGCCAGAAGGCTGTTCACACCGGACAAATCCGACACTCCGGATATGTAATCCGTTATTCTGCTGGATAGGGTGGGGATGCGAAAAAAGCATCCCCATTCCATGTATATGGAGGTTTTTATGAATTCTAAAGTGAGAAAATACCTTACGGTCATAACACTTGGCCTGGCAGGAGGTTCCATCTATTTTCTGCCCTACGTGAAATACATTTTTTATGACGCACAGCTTGCGGCCATGCATATGAGCAACACCCAGTCCGGCCTGCTGCTCACCATGTACACGGTGGGAAATATGATCCTCTACATACCGGGCGGTATCATTGCTGACAAAGTATCCCCGAAAAAAGCACTGATGATCTCCCTTCTGAGTACATCGGCTCTTGCCTATTTATATGCCTTTACCATGAACTTTAAGATCGCCATGTTCATCTGGATGGGACTTTCCTTCAGCACGGCTTTTGTGTTCTGGTCCGCGCTTATGAAAGCTGTCCGTATTATCGGAACAGAGGAAGAACAGGGATTCATGTATGGCCTTTACTATGCCTGCAACGGAATCACGGCGGCCCTGACCAACACACTGGCCCTGAATATTTACAAGACAGCCGGCGGAGATATGGAACAGGGATTCTTCCGCGCAGTTTTAGCCGGCGGTTCTGTGGCGATCCTTGCAGCGATTCTGTTGTTCTTCCTTATGAAAGGCAGTGACAAACAGGAAGAAAAAGCCGGCGGCGGGGAACCGAAATTCAACATGGGTGATGTGGGAAAACTGCTGAAAAATCCGGTGGTCTGGATCGTTTCCTTTACTATCTTCTGCGGATACGGATTTTATACCAGCATCTCCTATTTCAATCCTTATCTGACAGAAGTGATAGGTGTATCCCCGGAAAGCTCCGGATTTATCTCCATTGTCCGCAACTATCTGCTTCTGCTGCTGGCTCCTGTGGGAGGCATCATTGCAGATAAAATATTTAAGTCCACATGTAAATGGCTCTCCACGGCATTTATCATACTGGCAGCTCTGTTCGGAGCGGTTCTTATCCTGCCCTCCGGCATCAGCCCCATGGCAGCCAGCCTGTATACCCTAATTCCGGGAGCATTTGCCATGATGATGTACGGAGTTGTGTTCTCCACAGTCAGTGAAGCGGGAATCCCCAGAGTCATGACAGGAACCGTGATCGGAATCGCGTCTATTATAGGCTATCTGCCGGATTCCATCTACTCTGTGCTCTTCGGAAAGTGGCTGGATTCTTTTGGCGGCACAGGATACAATTTTATCTTTGGTTTCCTTGCAGTCTCAGGACTGGTGGGCGCCACACTTGCAATGTTGATCTACAGACATGGTAAGAAAGCAAAACAGGGAAATGCGGTCTGACGCGTGGCTCTTGACGGTACGCGAAAAAGACAAGGAAAGCAGTCCCCCCTGTGAATGATCATAGAAAGGAAAATGAAATTATGGGAAAAGAAAAAGTTTACACCAATCCCGTCCGCTGCAAAGGCTGCGGGTATTGTATCAACGCATGTCCTCAGGAGGCCATAAAGGAATCCGGCCATGTAAACGCCAAGGGATACAATACGGTTGAAGTGGATGCAGAGAAATGTGTGGTATGCGGTATGTGTTACCGCGTATGCCCGGATTATGTGTTTGAAATACGATGAGGGAGGTTCATTATGGGAAAAGTATTATTTAAAGGAAATGAGGCTCTGGCAGAGGCGGCACTGGCGGCTGGATGCCGCTTCTACAGCGGATATCCGATCACTCCGCAGACAGAGATCCTGGAATATCTCTCCTGGAGAATGGAAGATGTGGGCGGTGTATTTATCCAGGCAGAGTCTGAACTGGCAGGCGTAAATATGGTATTGGGGGCATCCGCAGCAGGCGCAAGGGCGCTGACCACATCTGCAGGCCCCGGATTTTCTCTGAAACAGGAGGGGATTTCCTATCTGGTGGCAGCAGATCTTCCGGCTGTGATCGTGGATGTTATGCGTATTGGTACAGGCTTGGGAGATATTGCCCAGGGGCAGGGAGATTACTGGCAGCTCACAAGAGGCGGCGGTCACGGCGATTATCACACACTGGTACTGGCACCTGCGTCTGTCCAGGAAAATGCAGATCTGATGGTGGAAGCTTTTGATCTGGCGGAGAAATACCGTCATCCTGTTCTCATTGCCTCCGACGCGGCTATCGGGCAGATGATCGAAGCTGTGGAAATCCCCGAATTCAGGGACCACGACATCGACAAATTTGACTGGAGTATCAAGGGCTGTGAAAAAGGCTGTGAGCAGCGTAAGATCCAGAATGTTTATTACACCCATCCGGATTATGAGAATTACCTGAGAGAGAAATACGATGACATGGAGCGGGACGAACAGCGCTTTGAGAATATCCAGGTGGAAGACGCAGATCTGGTACTTGTGGCTTATGGGATCAGTTCAAGGGTATGCCGTGAGACAGTTGAGCTTGCAAGGGAAGAGGGCCTGAAACTGGGGCTTATCCGTCCCATTACCCTGTGGCCGTTCCCGGTAAAAGCCTTTGAGGAGGCAAAGAATGCAAAAGCCTTCCTCACAGTGGAGATGAATATTTTAGGTCAGATGACAGACGACGTGCGCCTGGCTACCGGCGGAAAATATCCGGTTGACCATTTTGGTTCTATTTTCGAGATTCCGGAATCTGACGGAATCATTGCAAAAGCAAAAGAAATGCTGAAAAAGGAGGGAGTATAATATGAGACTGGTAGCTCCTGAAACCGTAACATTTACGCAAAGCGGCTTCTGTCCCGGATGCGGACACGGCCTGGCAGTCCGTCTGATCGCTGAAGTAATGGAAGAGATGGGCTTAAGTGAAAAACTTCTGGCTGTGGTAGATGTGGCCTGCGGTTCTTTAAATATTGATTCCTGGAGATTTGACACAGTTATGGCAGCTCACGGCCGCCCCGTGGCCACTGCCGTAGGCATCAAGAAAGTACGCCCGGATAATCCGGTGCTTGCCTATATCGGTGACGGCGCAGCGTACTCCATCGGCATGGCGGAGACGATGCACACTGCACTGAGAAACGACAATGTGGTGACTGTAGTCATCAACAACAGCTTATACGGCATGACCGGCGGGCAATGCGCGCCCACATCTCTTCCGGGCCAGATCACCACTTCCACACCGAGAGGAAAAGATCCCGAAAAAATGGGAATGCCTTTCAGAGTTGAGCAGGCATTTACAGGCTTTGACATTGCCTACCTGGCAAGAGGGACCATGGCAGATGCCAAGGGGATGATCCAGTGTAAAAAATACATCAAAAAAGCCTTTGAAAAACATATGAAGGGCCAGGGATTCTGTCTGGTTGAACTGCTCTCCCCGTGTCCCACAAACCTGAACATGACTCCTGTAAAGAGCATGGAGCACCTGAAAAATGAGATGGAAAAATACTTCCCTCTGGGTGAATTTAAAGACAAAAAGGAGGAGGAATAGACATGGCAAAAGAAATTATTTGTGCCGGATTCGGCGGACAGGGAGTGCTGACAGCCGGAATGCTGCTCATCAATGCCGGCATGGAACAGGACAAAAATGTGTTATTCTATCCCTCCTACGGTTCGGAGATGCGGGGCGGAACTGCCAATTGTACGGTGAAGATCAGCGATAAGCTGATCGCCAGTCCGGTATCCAAGCACCCGGATATTCTGTTCACCATGAACACTCCGGCTATTGATAAATTCGAGGAGCGTCTGAAACCCGGAGGGCTTCTGCTGGTGAACTCCTCCATTGTACCGGAGGACAGAACCTACAGGGAAGATATCACGGTAGTAAAGATTCCCGCCACAGACATAGCCGCGGAAGTGAAAAATCCTAAGGGTGCCAACCTGGTCATGCTGGGAGCACTGGCTGCCCACAGTGATCTGTTTACGATCGAATATATGGAAACAGCCATTGTCTCCTTTTTTGAAAAAAAGGGAAAAGGCAAATTCAATGAAAAGAATGTAGCCTGCTATCGCCGTGGGGTGGAAGGTAAATAATAAAGGGGTTTGAGCAGGAGGGCGGAATTGGCCGCCCTCTCACAGGAGGTAAAAAACTATGGATTTGACAAAACTGCTGAAACCGAAGTCCGTAGCAGTCATCGGTGCCAGTGAGAAGGAAGGCTTCGGCGGTGATGTGTGCCGCAATATCCTTACTTATATGGAAGACAGAAGCCATGTATATTTTATCCATCCAAAGCGTGACCAGGTATTTGGAGTTCCCTGTTATAAGAACGTATCGGATGTGCCGGGAAATGTGGATATGATGGTCATTTGTACTTCCCAGAAGACGGTTATCCCGCTTCTGAGAGAAGGTGCGGCAAAGGGCTGCGGCGGTGCGGTGGTATTTGCCAGCGGATATGGTGAAGTGGGGACGGACCAGGGAAGAGCCAATGAAAAGGAACTGATGGACACAGCAAAAGAGCTTGGGATCGCTGTTATGGGTCCAAACTGTGCGGGATTTGTCAATTATGTGGACAATGTGCAGGCCTTTGCGTTTATCTCTGACAAGAGAGACAGAAAAGGCAGTGTGGGCGTGGTATCCCAGAGCGGTCAGCTCTGTCTGTCCCTGATGGACTGCCCCGGCATGCGTTTTTCCTACAGCATATCAGCCGGAAACGGAAAGATCGTCCAGATGGAGGATTACATGGACTTCCTGGTTGAAGATGAGAATACCAGGGTGGTCAGTGTTTATATCGAAGGTGTTAAGAATGCGGATAAATTTGCGGCTGTTCTAAAAAAGGCCGCGGACAAGAGAAAACCTGTTGTCATTTTAAAAGCGGGAAGAAGTGCCAAGGGCGGCGCCATTGCTGCCTCCCATACAGGAAGCCTTTCCGGTTCCGATGCGGCTTTTGATGCTGTGCTGAAAAAGTTCGGAGCGATCCGTGTGGATGACCTGGAGGAGCTGATGGCCATGTCCCTGATGCTCTCCACTTTAAAGCAGATGCCGAAGCAGGCCACATTCGCGTCTATGAACCTCTCAGGGGGGGAGACAGGGATCTGTGCCGACGTGGGCAGCTTAAACGGTATCGAGTACCCCGATTTTGCAGAGGAGACGCTGGCCTCTTTAAAAGAGCAGCTTCCCTCCTACGCATCACCTAACAATCCCCTGGATATGACGGCAAGCCTTTCCTATGACGCGGACCTGTACGCAGGAGCGCTGCGGACTGTAATGGATGACCCCAATATCGGTATGGTCCTGATCGGCTACACACTGCTTCTGGATATCGCAGACCCGGCTATTCACTATATGTATGAGGGAATTGAGAAGGTTGTAAAAGAAAAAGGGGATAACTGCAAACCCATTGCCATGATCCCTTTTGCAGAAAATACCAGGAACCCGGAATACCAGGAAAAGCTGTTTAATATCGGTGTGCCGGTACTTCCCCCTACGGTCTATGCATTTAAGATACTCCGCCATCTGGCTGATTTTATTTCATATACACCGGATAATAAGAGCCTGAGCCTTGCGGTAGGACAGAAGAAGAGCAATGAGACATATGCTCTGTCTGAGCATGACAGCAAGAAAGAACTGGGCGCCTACGGGGTTCCGGTTCCCAAGGAAGTCATTGTCACCTCTGCAGAGGAAGCGGCAGAATTTGCAAAGAATACAGAGGAAGCCCTTGTCATGAAAGTGGAGTCCGCCGATATTCTGCACAAAAGCGATGTGGGCGGCGTGAAGCTGAATATTCATGGTCCTGAAGAAGCAGTTCGGGCATATAATGAAATTATGGACAGTGTGTCATCCAAGCGTCCTGACGCAAAAATTAATGGGATATTAACAGTTCCCATGTTAAAATCAGGAGTAGAGATGATCATTGGTGTGAATAACGACCCGCAGTTTGGTCCCATGGTCATGGTGGGAATGGGCGGCGTGTTCGTTGAGGTGTTCAGGGATGTGGCATTGTACCCGGCTCCGATCAGCAAAGCGGAGGCCTTAGACATGCTCAGATCACTGAAATCTTTTAAATTATTGAACGGATATCGCGGCGGGGCCAAATGTGATATAGACGCCCTGTGTGATACCATTGTAAGTATTGCTGATTTCGCCAGTGCAAACAGGGATACCCTCAAAGAGCTGGATATCAATCCGCTGTTTGTATACCCGGAAGGGGAAGGAGTAGGTGTTGCTGACGCCCTCGTTGTCAAATACGGCAGCTTAACTTGACGGAATGATCGGCATCCATAAAGGAGGGACACGATGTGAAACTGTTTGAGAAGATTGAAAAGAAGGTTTTCATCCCGGCTGTGGTGATCCTGGCAGTCATTATTATTCCGCTGTATCTGGCACCGGAGATTTCCAACCAGATAATTTCAAGCGTATTTGAGTTCTGCACAGGAAGACTGGGTTTTCTGTACCTGCTTGCCTGCCTTGTGTCTTTTGGATTTTTGATCTGGCTGACAGTGAGCAGGCACGGGAATGTAAAGCTGGGCAGCGCTGAGGATAAACCGCAGTATTCCAACGTTTCCTGGATCGCCATGCTTTTTACTGCGGGTGTGGGAACGAGCATCGTGATCCTGGGCTTTCTGGAGCCGATCTATTATGTGAGCGGCCCTCCTTTTGATCTGGAGCCATTCAGCAAGCAGGCGTATGAGTATGCGCATATGTACGGGCAGTTCCACTGGGGACTGAGCGCCTGGGCATTCTATAATCCGGCTATTATTGCCACGGCTTATATGATGTTTGTCCGGAAAAAACCGGGCATGCGCCTGAGCATTGCCTGTGAACCTGTACTTAAAAAGCAGTCCAGGGGATTTGTGGGAAACGTGATCGACATGCTGGTCATCTTTGGCATTGTGGGGTCTATTTCCACATCTCTTGGGATTGGAGCGCCGGTACTCTCTGTGATCATACGGGAGGTATTCGGAATTCCGCAGAATTATGACTTTGTTGTGCGTATTGTAGTATTGGTCATCTGGGTCTGTATCTTTGGAACCTCAGTGTACCTGGGATTGGATAAAGGGATCCAAAAGCTCAGCAATATAAATGTAGTGCTGGCTTTTGTCTTTATGGCGATCGTACTTTTTGTGGGACCGACAACTGATATCTTCAAAATGGAAATAAATTCTCTTGGTCTGTATGCCTCTGATTTTGTCAAAATGAGTACATATACGGACCCCTTCGGAAGCGGGAAATTTACGCAGGAATGGACCGTTTTCTACTGGGGATGGTGGCTGGCTTTTATGCCTATGATGGGAATGTTTGTGGGACGTATTTCCAGAGGGCGCACCATAAGAAATGTCGTGTGGGGACAACTCATATGGGGAAGTCTGGGCTGCTGTGTAAGCTTTATGATATTCGGAGGATACTCTTTGTTTCTGCAGGAGACAGGCAGAGTGGATCTGGCATCTATTCTGCAGAGCCAAGGCCAGAGCGCTGCCATTGTGGCAATTCTTCGGACTTTGCCTATGCCGAAGCTCATGATGATATTTTTATGCATTGTCTGTTTTGTATATCTTGCAACGACAATTGATTCCTGTGCCTATGTTCTGGCCGGGACCACCATGAAGCGTCTGAAGGGAAATGAGGAGCCTGCCAGATGGAACAGGATATTCTGGGCAATTCTGTTCTGTCTTTTGTCGATCGGCCTAATGCTGATCGGAGGACTGGAGGCGGTAAAAACCATTTCCGTACTCACAGGGCTGCCGCTGATCGCGGTGCTGATCCTGCTGATCGTTTCTGTGAAGAAAATGCTTACCGGGGAAGATAAAAGCAAAAAGGACGGCAGCGCCGAAGGTGAGCCTTTAGAGTTATCTAAGCCGGAGCAGGAGAAGAAGATACAGACGAAAAACTGAAATTTTTTTAAAATTATCCCCTGGGGTGGCTTGTAAAACGGGTGGTGGTTAGCTATGATATAGACATAGCCGCATCCTCCGCAAACTGCGGCTCCAAATGGATTTGAATTCACGCATGACATACAAAGGAGGCTGTATCCGCTTTGGCGGGGCAGCCTCCTTTGTGTACCATGCGTGAATTTTTAAAATGGCATGTCACTAAAAAAGGATGTGGCGTGTTGTTATGATGCTGTACAAGATACTTTTGTTAGAAGTTTATCTGTAGATAAAAGTTTCAGGAATGAAGAGCATGAAAATACCTGACTGCTTTACAAATACCGCAGTTAATGTTAATATCAAAAAAACGAAGAGAGGATGATAACAGTGATGCTCTGCATTTTAAAAGCTCCATGCAAAGTCTGAGATGCGGACGGATTTGTATGGAGACGAATTTCGGGTGTAATGCCTTTTCGTCCGTCAGACTTTGCGTTCTTTGAATAAACCAAGTTTATGAAAGAAAGGGCAAAGTCAAAATGAAAAAACGAAATAACGTAAAAGCACTATTTGAAGGACTACATACTTTTATTCTGCTGTGGGCGACCCAGGCGCTTTCCGCGCTGGGCAGTTCCATGACAAGCTATGCCTTAGTGATCTGGTCGTATCAGCAGACCGGTTCGGCGCTGTCTACTTCCCTTCTGGCAATCTGTTCCTATGCTCCTTATGTACTTTTGAGCATTTTTGCAGGGGCTTTGAGTGACCGATGGAACAAAAAGCATACCATGCTTGTGTGCGACACCATTGCGGCAGTCAGTACAGCAGCGGTATTTTATCTGCTAAGGGCAGGAAGCCTGGAAATTTGGCACCTGTATTTTATCAATGGGCTGAACGGCCTGATGAATACCATTCAGCAGCCTGCCTCGGATGTGGCGGTGAGCCTGCTCACACCGAAAAAACAATACCAAAGGGTGAGCGGTATGCGTTCGTTTTCCAACTCTCTTATCACTGTGCTGAATCCCATTGCTGCCATGACGGTTATGTCTTTTTGGGGGATTGGGGCGGTGATAGCCATTGACCTGACAACCTTCGCCGCTGCGTTTTTTACCCTTGCATTTTTTATCCGGATCCCGGAGAACAGGCCGGTATCCGGGGGGCGGCCGGGTTCTCTTATAAAAGCGGCAGGGGAAGGCCTTGGATATATGCGGGAGAACAGAGGGATCCTGGACCTGATCCTTTTTCTGGCGGCCATCAATCTGGTGGCATCCATGTACGACGCGGCATTGCCGGCTATGCTCCTGTCCAGAAACGGAGGCAGTAAAATGGCGCTTGGATGGGTGAACGCCTGTGGAGGAATTGCAAATCTGGCAGGCAGTATCTGGGTATCTATGTCCGCACCGCCGAAGAGCAGAATGCGGATCATCTGTAATTCCCTTTTGTTTTCCATGAGTACAGAGAACTTTTTTCTGGCCTTTGGGAAAAGTACACAGGTCTGGTGTTTGGGGGCGGTGCTGGGATGGCTGTTTATTCCCTTTATGTCAGCCAATATGGATGTGCTGATCCGTTCCCATACCCCTCTGGAAATACAGGGACGCGTGTATTCTGTGCGCAACACTCTGCAGTTTTTTACAATCCCGGTGGGATATCTTTTAGGCGGATTGTTTGTGGATAAGGTGTTTGAACCTATTATGGGCACACAGGCATCGGGAAGTTATCTGGTGCGTGCTTTTGGGAGCGGAAAAGGTTCCGGGGCGGCAATGCTGTTTTTCTTTCTGGGAATAGCGGGTGTGCTTATCTGCCTGTATTTTAGAAAGGACAGACATCTGTGGGAGTTGGAAGAGGAAAGGCGAGGACAGAAGTAATATGAAGATGCAGATTTTTCAGATAGATAAGATACCGTCTGTTCTATATGGTGAGCAGGCGGACAAGGTGATCGTGGCAGTACATGGAAACCAGTCCAGCAAGACAGATGTACCTGTGCGGATCCTGGCAGAGACAGCTTCGGAAAAGGGGTATCAGGTACTTAGCTTTGATCTGCCGGAACACGGGGAGAGAAAAGAAGAGGGAATTCCCTGTAAGGTGCAGAATTGTGTGGAAGAACTGAAAGTGATCCTGGGATTTGTCAGAGAAAAATGGAACACAGTGGGATTATTTGCCTGCAGTTTGGGCGCGTATTTCAGTCTCCTAGCTTATAGGGAAGAGGAATTTGAAAGATGCCTGTTTTTGTCCCCGGTGGTGGATATGGAGCGGATTATAGAAAATATGATGGCCTGGTTTCACATTACATCCGGTCAGTTAAAAGAAAACGGAGAGCTGGATACCCCCATTGGACAAAAGCTTTACTGGGACTATTACTGCTATACAAAGGAAAATCCTATTGTGAAATGGAATTCTCCCACAAGTATCCTGTATGGCAGTGAGGACGATTTGTGTGAGTATGACAGGATACTGGCATTTACAGAACGCTTCTCGTGCCGCCTGGAAGTGGTGGAACAGGGGGAACACTATTTTCATACTGAGGGGCAGCTTGAGCGGTATAGAAGGTGGCTGCGGGAAGAATTAGGAGTGTATCCGCTGTAATAAAGAAAAGAGTAACGAAAAACAGCCGTGCAGCAGATAAAAATGTTGTACGGCTTGTTTTTATATAATCCTTAAGGTTAAAGCAGAGGGGAAGAAAATCCATTCAAGTGTGTTTCCAGAATCGTATGTTACATTTCTTCCCGGTCCAAGGTATGTTGTTTCACAGTCTCAAGCAATGACAAATAAATATCTTTTTCAATGACATAAAGGTCTGCGATGGCGGCTGACATTTTTATTAAAAGTTCCGTGTCTGGGTCAAGGGATAACTGCCATAGATCTAAAGCCAAGGAATCCCATTGCCGGGAGGCATAGAGGAAACGCTGTCCTGAGTCCACAAGCCTTTCATCCTGAAAAACAGGTGCGCATTCTATGAGAAAATCACCATACATTCTGCGGAAAATCCCTCCGCCGGTGCCGCCTGCCTCATTGATCTGAAAATAATTGGTGGTACCTGCCAGCCGAAGCTTTTGGGAGCTGAACTGTTTCCATTTCAGGATTTCTTTTGAAAACTTTTTGATGCCGTTTATACCCAGCAATTGTGCGGAGGGGAATAGCATTGTGGTACAGGTTTCTTCTATGGCCTGGCACAGGACTTTTTTTTCTGCCTTTTTGTATCCGCTAAAATCAAATGTCAAATACTTGTTGTTGGCCGGAAATGGTCTGTGTGAACTCCTGCGGGCCTTTTCAATTTCTGCATAATCTACCATGTGATAATCCTCAGCTATCTGACCTGAGGGGACTTTGATGGGAAAATCGTGGTTATCTCTGTCGCTTACAAAGAATTTCTGCGCAGTATCATCGAAGCCAAACAAAACCACGGCATGTCCTCCAAAGTGGCTGTTTGGATCCATGCCCAAGTATTTCAGATACGGCATATCCGTGTAGATAAGAACGGGGTTTTGTTCCTCAATGAGCTGCTTTGTGGTTTCAAAAATCTGAGGATAATGTCTTCCGGATTTACATTTGATGGAGATACCAAGGCGTTTTGCCAGTTTTTCTTCAAATTCAAATACTTTTATCCTGCCATTTACCATAGGGCTGTCTGACTGGTTGAGGTAGAGGAAGGACAAACCGGATGCCAGACCGAATATCATTTCCTCTGACATGGGATATCCGTAATAGGTAAAAATCTGTTTTAGGGAATTGGTGATACAATGTTTTCCACCCTGAGGGATAAAATCTTCAATTATTGTTTTCATATTTTTACTCCTTTAAAGGATTTCAAAGGGTAAAAGAATCTCTGTAGTATAGTTGGCAGGATTTCCTTTGAAAATCATGCCGGGACTTTTTAGGTATACCTCTCTTGTGGGAACCAAAATTTTATAGTTGTTGGCGTTGGCATAGGCAAAGACAGATTTATACGCAAGATATAAAGTATCGTAGCTGCCATAATGGAGGGTACGCAGTGCTTTAATGCCGGGCAGTTTTTTGCAAGTCACAGATGGATGGGTTATTCTGCATTTGACGGGCAGGCAGAGTTCAATATCTGCCTGTTCCACACAGGCGTCATCATAATAACAGTTAAAATGTCTGCCTGTCTTGCAGTCCTTCACTGCCTGATAGAGAAGCGGCACATACTTTCCAAGGTCACTATATCTGCCTGTAAAGCGAATTGTGGCTGCAAGCATTTCTTTTACGTCTGTAACGTCAATCTTGTATGGCAGAGCAGGCTGTTTTGTTTCATATGCAGGGAGTCCTTTGCTGATTTTTCGTATGAGTTCTTTTTCCTTTGAAATATTCTTTTCAATTATTTTTATTTTCTCTCTTAGTATAAATGCCAAATCATTCTCAGTCTCTGAAGTTTCCAGAATTTCTCGGATTTCCATTATTGAGAAGTCCAGGGAACGAAGATATTTGATGAGCCGGGCTTTTTCAAAATCCGCATCATTATAATACCGGTATTGATTCTCCTCATCCCGGAAGGATGGTGACAGAATCCCTTCTTTATCGTAATAACGCAGTGCTTTCACAGTTAGATCGGAAATTTTGGAAAATTGACTGATTTTATACATATAACCTCCTCTTATTCTAGTTTAAACCGTCCCCTGCAGGGGAAGGTCAAGAGAAACGAAAGTATTTCGCAGGAATTTCTCTGCCTAATATAAAACAAGTCTATCACAGACGGTGGAGAACTGTAAATGAGTACGCAGGCTTTTGTGATATGTCTGCGGGAAATGCAGAGGTTCCGTTGTCAATAGATAAAGAATCTTGTATAATCAAAACAAAGGAGTTCTGACGAGACAAAAACTCAACTCTTTGATAATAGGTTACAGGATCGTATCCAGTTTTTCACGGGTCACTTCTATGCAGCAATTTTATTTCCGGTCTTCTTTGCCGTAACAGAAGCTTAAGAGCACTTACAAATAAACGAATGATAAAAATAATCTGTATGAAATCTATGCCAATTGGAAGAATACGTCAACACGACTTAATAGGCATTATTTAGTAGCACGTGATTTAAATAAAACACGGCGAAGGAGAAGGGACAATAATGAAAAAGAAGAGCAGGGTTATTATACTGGGAGTGCTGATTTCAATCTTTTTTATAGCTCAAGATGTCATGGCAGACTCTATAGAAAAATTAAAGGACTCCGAGGATTATGATTCAATATATAATATTGAAAGTCAAATTGTTCAATCTGTAAATAATGGTCCAACGACATCATCAGGAGGACGACAAATAACAATTGAGGATGTTGACCTTGATAATGCGGTTAAGGAATACTTGGATACACCTCTAATTGAAAATAAGCTTATTGATTATGCAGAAGTAATGGATGCTTTAAACAAAAGTCCGTATATGTGGATAGTTTCTATTCGTGCTGATGAAGTTTTGTATGAAGCTTGTGTTACAAGAGAACGAGATGAAAATGGGCAGCAGATTGGCCCATGGGGAGTGGAAGGGGTGTATGTTTACGAACCCGGAAATTTAACACTAGAAGAACAGTTAAACGCATCTCTGGAAAAAAACGAAATTGGAATTAATGCATATCGATTTTTTTTGGTCGGTGGTGTAGCTCCTATTAGACAGCCTTTATTCATGGCACTTGATAACGAGAGAATTTTGTATGTGATTCCAGCACGGACATCTGCTGCTGCAATGATAACTGACAGCAGTAAAACGCGTAGTAATATATATTCAGATGAAGAACTGGAGCCTTCAGATCCAGATGGCTTTCAAGCATACGATTTTAAAAGCGTAATGCAAGCGGCGGCCAATGTTCCGGATACATTTGGGCAAGGGGGTGGATCAGCAGTAATAGATATTGGAAAAAAGTCACAGCCGATTGCACAGTATGTGATAACAGCCTCTGCAGTTATTGTATTTATAATTTTTGGAGTGATATTTTTGAGAAGGAAAAAGTTTAAGGATAAATATAAATTGTAATAATTTATAAGATTTATTAGTCTACATTGACAATATAAATTACTTTGTATCATAAATAAAAACAGCTCTTTTGGGGTATGAATCAAAATGCGGCATTCCTTACCTCAAAGGGGCATTTTTATGCCCATAACTATCACAGACGGTGGAGAACTGTAAATATGTACGCAGGCTTTTGTGATATGTCTGCAGGAAATGCAGAGGTTCCGTTGTCAATAGATAAAGAATCTTGTATAATCAAAACAAAAGACCAGGTACCGCTGTCCTGCCGATTGTAGTGCTGTTTTGTGTATTCAGTAGATGGGGTTAATGGAAGATGAGACTTATCAAAACGGCTTTGGGGAAGGCACGGTACAGGCATGGCATGGATTTTTGTTGGTAACAGTGAAGGGATTAAGCAGTTACAAGAACAACTGAATAAAGAAAGGAGCAGCAGGCCGGAAAAGCCGTGGCTTCTCACCGTATAGCATCAGTGGGAAAAACCTGCAATCAGTACATATGAAAGACGAAAAACAAAACTGGTTAGACTGGGCAGTGGAACTGCAGAGTCTGGCCCAGAGTGCCCTGTATTACTGCAAAGATAAGTACGATATAGAACGTTTTGAACGTATCCGTGAAATCTCTGCGGAGATCATCAGCCAGCAGGCAGAAATGCCTTTTGAGAAAGCAAAGGATTTGTTCTGCTGTGAGGTGGGGTATCAGACACCGAAAATGGACTGCAGGGCAGCGATCATTGAGGGGGACAAGATCCTTTTGGTGAAAGAAAATGACGGCAGATGGTCCATGCCCGGCGGATGGGTGGATGTGGATCTGTCTGTAAAGGAGAATACCATCAAAGAGGTGAAGGAGGAGGCAGGCCTTGATGTGACGGCTGATATGGTTATTGCCATACAAGACAGGGAAAAACACAATCAGCCCCGGTACGCCTATAAAATTTGCAAAGTGATTGTGTTGTGTACAGTAATAGGCGGACATTTTGAGAAAAATCTGGAAACTGTGGACAGCGGTTATTTTTCCATGGATGAACTTCCCCTGTTGGCAGAAGATAAAAATACAAGGGAACAGATTGCTATGTGTTTTGAAGCAGCCAGAGCGGAGCACTGGAAGACGCAGTTTGACTGATGATTCTGTTGATACCTTCCATCCGTCATGCTATACTGCATCTAAACAGATTCAGAAGATGAAATCAGCAGATAAAACAGCAGAAACATTTTTTGCGGACAGAATAAAACAAACATAAAGAGGAGGACAGTTTGATGTTTACATATAAAGAAATTGAAAAAGATGATTTGGCAGCTCTTGCGGCCATGTATGTGGAAACCTTTAATGCCCCGCCCTGGAATGATGCGTGGTCCCAGGAGACCGCAGAGATCAGGCTTAGGCAGATGGCAGAGGCAAAGACATTTTATGGTATCTGTGCGTTTGAGGGGGAAGTGCTCTGCGGTATGATATTCGGATTTGCCGAACAGTTTTATGATGGAGTATTATTTGAAATAAAAGAATTTTGTGTGAAAAATGCCAGCCGGGGAAATGGCATCGGTTCGGCTATCTACCGGGAATTTGAGAAAAGACTGCGTGAGAGAAACATTAAAGAAATTATGCTTATGACCCTGCGCGGGAATGCCACAGAGCATTTTTATGAAAAGAACGGTTTTGAGACAGAGAAAGATTTGATCTTTATGAAAAAGCAGCTCTGACCACAATAGAATGAGAGGCAGTTATGGAAAGAAAGCTTCCGGAAAGTGTAAAAAACAGCTTTTTGAGGAGTTGGGAATTGTTCCAGACTGGGATAAGATCAGGTATTATATCTTGCTGGATGAACTATTTTAGAATACTGATAAAGGAAGGGGAATGAAAATATGCAGCACAAAGGAACAGAGAAACTCCAGACAGAAAGATTGATCCTGCGGCGTTTTACCATACGGGATGCAGCAGCTATGTTCCGCAATTGGGCAAATGATGACCAGGTAACAAAATACCTTATGTGGCCGTCCCACAAAAGCCCGGAGGTGTCCCGAGAAGTTTTGGAAGACTGGATTTTCCACTATGGTGAGAAGGATTTCTATCAGTGGGCGATCACTGTAAAGGAAAACGGGGAGGAGCCTATAGGCTCTATTTCAGTTGTTTCCAAAGATGACTCCATAGAGATGGTTCACATCGGTTACTGTATTGGAAAGAGATGGTGGCATCAGGGTGTGACTTCGGAGGCGCTTAAAGAGGTCATCCGTTTTTTCATGGAGGAAGTGAAGGTAAATCGTGTAGAAACCCGCCATGACCCACGAAATGTCAATTCTGGAAAAGTAATGAAAAAATGCGGTATGGTTTACGAAGGTACCAGAAGACAGGCGGATAGGAATAACCAGGGGATATGCGATGCATCAGGGTATGCCATATTGGCAGAGGACTATTTTGGGGTATCCGCGCAGCGGAACTTTTGAGGCGTCATTTTATAGTGCTGCCGGAAGGTTTTGATAAAGGCAGCACTGCTTGTATACCCCACAGCTAACCCGATCTCCCGGACACTCAGGGAGGTGGAGGTGAGCAGGTCGGCAGCCTTAGCCATACGGCATTCTTTCAGGTAGCGGCCAATGGTCATGTGAAAGCACATGGAAAAACCTGCTTTCAGCTTCTGTTCATTTAGACAAACCTGTTTACTGAGTTGTGAGATGGTTGGAGCATTGGCCGGATTTTCTGTCAGTATCTGTTTAGCCTGCTGAACTGCCGACAGATCAAACTCGTCAAAGGTGATTTTTTTCCTGCCTAAAAATACGCTGGGCATTACATCCGGTGCACGGAGTGCCCCCTGCCTGATGGACTCGGTCAGTATTCCCATGCACTGCAGCAGACAGCCTTCCAGCATAAGCGGGGTGAGGCTGTCTGTTTGTATTATTGGTAATAATTGGTGAAATATGGTGATGATTGCCGGGGGTAATGAATGGTAAGTGCGGTTTTTGGAGAGACTGTCCAGTACAGAAGCATGCGGGTCGATTGTTTTTAATTGTTTTAAGAAAGCAGGGAATAAGGCAAATTCAATTCCCCTGCAGTGCTGTCCTGTATTCCAGAACTGCCGGCCCTTTATCTTCTCCTCCCGTACCAGAAAGGATGAAGGGGAGGAGGAGTGTGACGTAATCCCTTCAATTTCAAAACGGGTTTTGCCGTCGTAGAAACTGCCGAACCGGAGCACGGTCTCCTCTGATTCAAAGGCAAGAGAAAAGGAGGTTGCAGCCGTATAGTCTGCCGCGGCAAGTGAGTAAAGACCGGGCCGTTCATATAAAACAAAGATTCCGTCCTCGGGGCGGCTTTTGTTGGCAAAACGGGTGCAGTGATTACCTTTGACCGAATGAAATCCCAGGTTTTGCAGAATATTATTTTGAAGGTCACGGTGACTGTGTATACTCATTTTTATACTCCTTTTCCGATGATGAAACGACTTATCAGCAGCCATAACCGTCTCGCAGACAGCAGTTCGGATCATCCTGCATCGGCATTCTTATTATCCAGATGTAATCTTATTATTCCTCAGCTTCTGTGATTTACCACATAAATCATGTTTTTTAATACGGTGACAGATATATTCTATTTAGGTGCAATTATAAAAAAATGTTGCCTTAAATAGTATAGTATGCTAGAATGACTGCTGTCAATTAGCTATAACTAACTAAAGAAAATTATGGTATGGAGAAAGGGCAGACATTATGATGAATATGAGGAATAAACTGGTACCGTTTTTTGCTGTACTGACTGCTGCGGGCCTGCTGACAGGCTGTTCGGGACAGAGGGCAGATGCAGAAAAAGGAAAGGTGGGTACAGGTAACGAGAGTACGGTTCAGGGTGCAGAAAGTCCTGATAAGAATATTTCCTCTTCCGCAGTGAAGGAGGGAATGCGCACAGTCCAGACAGATAAAGGTCAGGTTGAAATTCCTGAAAATCCACAGACCATTGTTTCTGACTATTATCTGGGTGAATTTTTGGCTGTGGATGTAAAACCGGCCATAGCCTCTCCTTATTCTCTGTCTAATCCGTTTCTTTCAGATAAAACGGAGGGCATTAAAGAAATGGACATTACCAGTGCGGAGACTTCTCTGGAAATGATAGTGGCCAAGGAGCCGGATTTGATCGTGACGATTACAGAGGCGGATTATGAGAAATATTCTGAAATTGCTCCCACTGTTTATATTCAGGACGGAAAGAGAAGTGATGAGGAAGTCTTCCGCTATATTGCCGATCTGGTAGGAAAAAGCGGGGAAGCGGAGGAGTACATTGCTGATTTTAAGGAGCGTGCGCTGAGTGTAAAAGATGAGATACAAGGGATTGTAGGTGACAGGACCGTATCTATAGTGGAGGTATGGCCTCAGCAGATTTACACCATGGGCAGTCACTTTGCAAGGGGCGGCTCCATTCTCTACGATATGTGGGAACTGAAAGCGCCTGAGGCAGTACAGAGAGAAATGGTGGACGGCGATACCCAGTATCAGGTGGTATCTCTGGAAGCCCTGCCGGAATATACAGGGGATTTTATCCTGTATGGCGTTCTGGCTGATACGGACGGATCCTATGTGGATGATTCCCGGCTCTGGAACAGTCTGGAAGCTGTACAAAAAGGGCGGATACTTCCTTATGAGCAGGTGTCCTTTATGCACAGGGACCCCATCACCTATAATGCGCAGCTTGATATCTTTATTGATTTCTTCCGAGGATTTGAGGGAAAATAATGGGCCTAAATGCAAAAAAGAGAACAGTATGGTTTTTGACAGCAGGAGCTGCGGCGGTTTTGACTGCCGCAGTCCTTTCCATATTATATGGAAGCACCGGTATTCCTCCCCGGCAGGTTATGAATGCATTGATAAACCCGGATCTTACAGACCAGCAGCATCTGGTCATTCGGGAGCTGAGGCTGCCGCGGACAGCGGGGTGTATTCTGGTAGGCGCAGCGTTTTCAACAGCAGGTGCCATGATGCAGGGAGTGACAAGAAACCCTCTGGCAGATTCCGGGCTTCTGGGCATCAATGCAGGCGCTTCTTTTGCGCTGGCGCTCTGCCTGGCCTTTCTTCCGGGGCTGAGTTTTTCCGGCGTGGTAGTTTTTTCGTTTTTGGGGGCAGCGGCAGCTATGCTGGTGGTATATGGTCTTATGAGCCTGAACAGACGCAGACTGGACCCGGTACGGCTTGTGCTTGCGGGAAGTGCTGTGAGTATATTTCTCACCTCTCTGAGTCAGGCAGTGGCGATTTTGTATAAAATCGGATATGATCTTACCTTTTGGACTGCAGGAGGTGTGGCGGGGATACGAAGAGAGCAGCTTATATTTGCAGGACCAGTGATCCTTTTGGGGCTTGCAGGGGCAGCCGCGCTTTCCGGCAGGGTTTCTCTTCTGAGTCTGGGGGAGGACGCTGCGAGAGGTCTTGGCCTTTCTGTGGAACGCTCCCGCGCAGTCTGTCTTTTGACCGTGCTGCTGCTTGCCGGCGGCTCTGTGGCGCTTGCCGGTCCGGTGGCTTTTGTGGGGCTGATGGTGCCTCACGTTGTGCGGTATTTTACCGGTGCGGATTACAGGTCAGTTATCCCCTGCTCCATGGCAGCGGGGGCTTTCTTTATGCTGGCGGCAGACATTCTCTCAAGAGTTATCAACGCGCCGGGAGAAGTGCCTGTGGGCCTGGTATTTGCTGTGATCGGTGTGCCGTTTTTTATCTGGACAGCCCGGAAGGAGGAGAGGACTTTTGAGTGAGAGAAGACGCAGGATCCGTACAGGTACGGTATTTATCCTTTTGACCCTGCTGCTGCTTTGGGGAATATGGCTGGAGATAAACGCGGGTTACCGGAAGATAAGTCCGGAGGAAATTTGGGAAATCCTGCGGGGCAAAGGTGCAGAAGGTGTACGTTATACACTTATTAACCTGAGGCTTCCCAGAGTTTTTACCAGTCTTCTGGTGGGTGTGGGCCTGGCAGTCTCCGGCTGTGTGATCCAGGGAGTATCCGGAAACCATATGGCTGAACCCGGAATCCTGGGAATCAATGCAGGAGCCGGACTTTTTGTGGCGGGATTTCTGGTATTTGTACCGCAAAGTCCAGTCAGTTTGACCGTGCTGCTTCCTCTTCTGGCCTTTGCCGGTTCGATAGCAGTGGCAGCGCTGGATTACAGACTGGCGCTTACAAGACAGGGGATTTCTCCTGGCAGGCTGCTTTTGATGGGCGTGGCGGTTTCCACTGCTGTGTCAAGTGTGACTACCATATTAATGCTGCGCCTGCCTGACAGCAATCACGCATTTGTGCAGAAATGGCTGTCAGGCAGCATCTGGGGTGCTGACTGGAAGAATGTGCGGCTGCTTTTTTACTGCCTTCTTATTCTTGGGCTGTTTGTCTTTTACAAAAGCCGTACCCTGAATGTGCTGTCCCTCAGTGATCAGACTGCGGCAGGACTGGGAGCAGACGTGCCACGACAGACGGTGATCCTTCTGGGAGCGGCCGTTGCCATGTCCGGTCTCTGCTGTGCAGTGGGCGGCGGACTGAGCTTTGTAGGACTTGTCTGCCCACATATGGCACGCCGCCTGGTGGGGCCGAATTTCAGGATACTGGTTCCGGCTGCAGTGCTTACGGGGGCCGTGCTGATGACATATTCCGATATGATCTCACGTACACTGTTGTCACCAAATGAGATTCCTGTTGGAATCGTGGCGGCCGTGATCGGTGCCCCGTATTTTCTGTATCTGCTGATCAAAACGTAAAGGAGAATTTTAATATGGATGCTGTACTTTCAGGAAAAGGAGTTTCCGTTGCATACCATCAAAACATTGTCATCCCCGCCATGGATGTGCAGATTCCAAGAGGACGTATTACTTCTGTCATCGGTCCTAACGGATGCGGAAAATCCACCCTTTTAAAAGCCCTGTCCCGTATGACACCCATTCGGGAAGGCCATGTACTGCTGGACGGCAGACAGATTGCCAAGATGTCCACTGTGGAGGTGGCAAAGAAAATGGCGATTCTTCCACAAGGGCCTCAGGCACCGGGGGGATTGACCGTAAAGGAACTGGTGGCTTACGGCAGATATCCTCATCAAAAGGGATTCGGACGTCTGAAGAAGGAAGACCAGGAAGCAGTGAAGTGGGCGTTGTCCATCACCGATATGGAGGAATTGGCAGACAGGGATATAGATGCTCTTTCCGGAGGGCAGAGGCAGAGAGCCTGGATAGCTATGGCTCTTGCCCAGGATACGCCCCTGATCCTTTTAGATGAGCCGACCACGTATCTGGATATGGCTCACCAGCTTGAAGTGCTGGAGCTTTTGGAGGAATTGAATAAAAAACAGAAGAAAACCATAGCCATGGTCCTTCATGATCTGAATCTGGCAGCCAGATTTTCGGACTGGATGATAGCCATGCGCTCCGGCAGAATGCTGTATGAGGGAACCCCAAAAGAGATCATGACAAAAGAAACTCTGGCGGATGTATTTTCCTTGGATGCCTGTATCAGCCGGGACCCGTGGACGGGTAAACCCATATGTCTGTCTTATAAGATGATGAAAAAAGATAGGAATGAGATGTAGCAGATATGTCGTGTATGGAATAAAAAACTTGCATTTCTTCTGACAATCCATAGAATGGAAGATGTATGAAACTATAGATTCTAACCATTTTAGTGCGGATAGATGGTATTAGAGCGCGATTGAGAACAGGAGATTTTAAAATGAGAAGTGTGGAAACCCCGGTAAAGAAAATCAGGCGTGAAGTATTTACAGAAATCTGCAAGGTAGCTTTTGAATCCACAAAGGATAATTTCAATGACGAGATAGAAGCCATTCCGTATCACATTGTGAAAGAGCGGGCCTCCTACAGGGAGAGCATTTACAGGGAAAGAGCGGTTGCCAGCGAACGTGTCCGCCTTGCCATGGGTATGTCCCTGCGGCCGGAAAATGAAGCCGTTCACATCACTGCCGGAATGGAAAACAGCAACATAGATGAAAAGTATTATGAGCCTCCCCTTATGCAGGTCATCCCCTCTGCCTGTGATGCCTGTGAGCCGAACAAATACCAGGTCAGCAATATGTGCAGAGGCTGTGTGGCTCATCCATGTAAACAGGTCTGTCCCAAGGATGCCATTTCCATAGTGAATGGAAAGTCTGTGATCGATCAGGAAAAATGTATCAAATGCGGTAAATGCAAAGCAATCTGCCCTTATGATGCCATCTCCAAAATGGAACGTCCCTGTGCCAGGGCCTGCGGTGTCAAAGCCATCGGCAGCGACAATCTGGGCAGAGCAGCCATTGACCCGGAGAAATGTGTATCCTGCGGCATGTGTATGGTGAGCTGTCCTTTTGGGGCAATATCGGATAAATCCCAGATCTTCCAGCTCTCCAGAGCGCTGCGCGAGGGAAAAAAGATCATTGCAGAAGTAGCGCCGGCATTTGTAGGGCAGTTCGGAAAGGATGTAACCCCGGCAAAGTTCAAAGCAGCACTGATAAAACTGGGTTTTCAGGAAGTATACGAGGTAGCGCTCGGAGCCGACATAGGGGCAATTGCGGAAGCCCATCACTATGCGGAAAAGGTGAGCACCGGAGAACTTCCGTTTCTGCTTACATCCTGCTGCCCTTCATGGTCTATGCTGGCTAAGAAGCAGTTCCCGGATCTGATAGAAAGTGTGTCCCAGGAACTGACTCCTATGGTGGCTTCTGCGAGAAGCATTAAGCAGAAATACCCCAATGCAGGTGTGGTCTTCATAGGTCCCTGTGCGGCAAAAAAACTGGAGGCATCCAGAACCGATGTCCGCAGCGATGTGGATTTTGTCATTACCTTTGAGGAACTGCAGGGCATGTTTGACGCAAAAGAGATAGACCCGGCTTTGATGGAGGAAGATGGAAGCCTGCACAATGCCACCGCAGCCGGAAGAGGCTATGCGGTAGCAGGAGGCGTGGCACAGGCCATTGAGGAATGTCTGCAGGAATACCACCCGGATGTCCCGGTACATATTGAACATGCAGAAGGCCTGGCAGAGTGTAAAAAAGTGCTCACCCTAGCCAAGGCAGGCAAAATGAAAGGATGTCTCATAGAAGGCATGGGCTGTCCCGGCGGATGTATGGCGGGAGCGGGAACCAACATTCCGTTAAAGGAGGCGGCAGCGGAGTTGAAGAAGTATAAGGCTTCCTCTACCAAAAAACTTCCGGCGGCAGAACTCATAGAGATAGAATTGGATTAACTAAGAAAAAGTGTATACCTTTTGCTAACGCCCGATAAGGAAGTAATTTGAAAACACATCAGAATACTAACCATTACGGGCGTTGCAAAGGCGAAAGACACTGAGAAAGGTAGAAATACTTTTCTCGGTGTCTTTTTCTGTATAAAAAATCAAATCGCACATTCGTAATTATTTCCCCGTTTGTTTACAAATGTAAACAAGGAGGTCGAAGCTATGCGAGAGCAGAATTATTATTTAGTTTTTGATGAGCTTGAGCGAGGTGTTATTATACGAAGTCTAAATGAATTGCGTAACCGCTTGCTTTCGGAAGGCAGATACACAGACGCAGTAAATGAATTGCTCATAAAATTTGCAAACGCCAAGAAAAAGAAATTCAAAATCATTTATGGAGGACAACACAATGGCAAAATCAATTTTTGAAGAAATGGGCGGTACATACGAAATGCGGGACGATTACTTTATACCCTGCCTTACTTTACCAACCGAAAAGGAACAGCCGATAGGCTTATTCGGTCAGCGGCATTTGCGGTACTTAAAGGAACATCACAGAATTACATACACTAATCTGCTCACAAGCGGCAAACTGAATGCTTACCTTGCCGACATTGACAGACAGGCACAGGAATGCTTTGAAACGCTCACAGAGCAGATGAAACAGGCACAGGGTATCACGGAGCAGTTAAAAGCTGAAAACGCTTTAGAATGGGTTGGACGAATGAATAACACACGGGCGTGTGCTATGGAAATTGTGAATAGCGAGATAATCTATGCATAAATGGATAACAGACAGGGTGTAAAACCTCTGTCTGTTTTTAGCAAAAAAGCAGATTTTTTATCCTGCTTGACTTGTGAAAATTTAAGTGTTATTATATCTATGACTGAATTGGTATTTTAAGTCATAGAAGGGAGATTGAATTATGGCAAGGAGCTTTTCCGAAAGGGAAAAAGAAAATATTAGAAAAAGTTTGATTGACATTTGTAAGCAGAGCTGGACACAGTATGGATATAAAAAAACAAGTGTTGATGAAATGTGTAAACAGGTTGGCATATCCAAAGGAGCATTTTATCTTTTTTTTGAGTCGAAAGAAGCTCTTTTTTGTGAGGTATTGTGTTCTGTACAGCGTGAAATTTGTGAAATGGCTGAGGCGGCAATGGAAGAAGAAAAAGGAAAATCAGGTGTGGTAAAAGCCTTGAAACTTATCTATCGAGCTTATGATAAGAATTCTTTTTTGTATGGCTCGGATACCGCCGACTATACAATTCTAATGAACAAAGTATCAGAGGAACAGGCAAAAGAAATGGAACAAGCAGGCGAACTAAGCAGACAACTATTTCTTTGTCACCCCGCTTTGAAATTTAGAGTCAATGCCAATATGGCTATTTCAGTTATCTATTCGCTGATTATGAATATCAAGAATAAAGATATTTTACCGCAAAATCATTTGGAAGTCTTTGATTTTATGGCTGACAAATTGATTGACGATTTATATGAGTAACTATTACCTGTTCAAGCTCTCGGAAATTCTTTGAGTATTTTTGCGGGGCAAAACATTGGTGCGAATGAAGCGAGGAACGAGATTCGGTGTAGTTCTTTCTATTGCGGTCACAATAACGCTGTCTGTCGCATTATTACTGGGCGGGAAGCAAATATTGGGATTGATTATTGGTAATAACAAAGCAATGATTTTAATTGGTTATAGTTACTTCAAAGTTTGTTTGTGGTTTTATCCAGTTAATGCCATAATATACGGTTTAGGCGGTGTCCTGTCAGAAGCAGGCGATACGCTGATTGCGGGGATTTACTCACTTGCTTCCATTATGGTAAAAATGCTCGTTACTATTCTTTTTATAGGGAAATTAGGGCTTCTTGCTGCGGATGGTGTGTATCAAGTGTAATTGTTGCTTTGCGATATAAAGGCAATCGTTGGCAAACGAAGTCAGTAATAAAAACAATATAGAATTTATGGAGGTAAAAATGAAAACAGAAGTTGTAAAAAAGAATAATGTGTCTGTTGCTGTTATTCATAGCGATGAACACTTAATCACGGATGTTCAGTCAGCGTTGGATCTGATTATGAGTGTAAAATATGAAACGGGATGTAAAAATATTGCGGTAAACAAAGAAGCGATTGTAGATGATTTCTTCATTTTGAGTACCTGTATGGCAGGAGAGATACTTCAAAAGTTTATAAATTATGGAGTGAAATTTGCTATATACGGCGATTTTTCACAATATACAAGCAAGCCATTAAGAGATTTTATGTACGAGAGCAATAGAGGTAAAGATATTTTCTTTCAACCAAGTGTTTCTCGTGCCGTGGATAAACTCTCTGGGTATTCCGAATAAAAAATGAGAAGATAAATCTAAAGTTGTGAGGATACGATAATATGAGAATATACGAGGTACAGGACAGAAATCAGCAGTTGCTGGAAGTACTCTTGACTGTTTGGGAAAATTCTGTTCGGGCAACGCACTTGTTTCTTTCGGATGAAGAAGTAAATAAAATTAAGGCATTCCTACCGAACAGGAAATCCTTGCTATGATGGAAGAAATACGGGAAAATTCGCAGGACTTCCGCTTTGTAGCATAAGGGCAAAAGGAAACGGTGCAACCCCATTTCTGAGGTTACACTGTACCTTACATAAAAACTTCCTTATGGGGCGTTGCCATTATGGTATGCGCTTTTCTTTTTTAAGGATGAAAAAAACGTTATACATTCGGGCCGGCAGTATTCCAATGCCGGTATTTGATTGTAATCACTAAGGGAATCCGGTATAATAAAGCAATAGAAAACAACTGTCGTATACATATATTTGGTAATAGGACAGAGAAGGCATCCGTTCATATTAAGGGGACAGAAGGGAGAGGAAAGATGCAGAAGCCGCAGCAATCAAATTACGATAAGCTCAGTGAAACCTGGAGAGAAAAATTTTTACAGATGGATCAGGAAGCACTGATGAGGAAACTGCCGGAAATAAAAGCGGAAGGTGAGTACCTGACTGTTTTACATTTCGGAAGGAAATATGGCATCCACAGAAAAGACGGATATATAAAAGCCATGGAGGACAGCAGTCCCATCAGTAACGGGACCAGGATGAATATTTACAACCTGTTCTGGTATTCCAAGGAGAATGTGAGTTTTGCAGATCGCTGGGTGCCTTTCAGAGATGTAAAAAATGCCGGACCTTTTGCGCCGGCCTTTGAAAGAAATATATTGAAACCTTTTGCCATGACCTTTGCAGGGAAGACCCGGGAACTGAAGTATGCCGCCGAAAAAATGGGCGGCAGGCCGGTCCGGCAGGGGGATGCGGGATATATTCTGAATGCATTTTCCTGTATTCCCATGCAGTATCTGTTCTGGGACCAAGATGAGGAATTCCCCGCACAGGGAAATATCCTCTTTGACTATAGCGTGACGGATTTTATCCATGTGGAGTCCACAGTGACGCTGGCTGAGGAGGGGATCATACGGCTGGCAGAATTGGCGGGGGCAGAGTTAAAAGGAAATATGTTTGCAATGTAACATATGCGTCAGGAGAACGGTAAATGAGGACAGTTGGAAAAAATATGACACACGGTTGTCATGTTTGGGCGTGTATACTGTTCTTGATCGATAGGAAAGGCGGGCAGCAGGAAATGATAGATTTCAGACAGTTGATGCGCACAGAAGCTTATGATTTTCTGAGGGAAGACAAGAGGCTGGGGGACAGGATCATTCTTTTGGGTTTGGGCGGGAGCTACGCTTACGGGACAAATAATGAGAACAGTGATGTGGATTTCAGGGGAATTACCCTGAACCTGCCTTCTGACCTTTTGGGACTGACCGTGTTTGAACAGTATGAGGACAAGAAAACAGATACCGTGATCTACGCTTTTAATAAGATAGTCAAATTGCTGCTGGACTGTAATCCGAATACCTGTGAGATTTTAGGCCTGGACGAGGAACAGTATCTGATCAGGACAGAGCTTGGGCAGGAGCTTCTGGACAACAGGGGGCTGTTTTTATCAAAGCGGGCAGTCAAATCTTTTGGCGGCTACGCAGGAGCGCAGTTGAGAAGGCTCCAGAATGCCGCTGCTAGGGATGCACTTCCTCAGACGGAAAAGGAGAAGCATATTCTGAATTCCGTCAGAAACGCGCTCAATGATTTTGAACGGCGTTACAGCAGTTTTGACAAGGGCAGGATACATTTATATATAGACAAATCGGAGAACCCGGATCTGGAAACGGAAATTTTTGTGGATGCGGATTATCAGCACCTGCCTCTGCGTGACTATGAGAATATGTGGTCAGTCATGCATAATGTGGTCAAAGACTATGATAAAGTGGGGAAACGCAACCGGAAAAAGGATGATGACCATCTGAACAAACATGCCATGCATTTGATCCGGTTATTTATGATGGCCATTGATATCCTGGAAAAAGGGGAAATACGGACAAAGCGGAAGAAAGATCTGGATCTGCTCCTGAAAATACGGAACGGAGGATTTCAGAAAGAGGATAAAACATTCTCCAGTGAATTTTATGATATCCTGGCAGACTATGAGTTGAGAATGGAGAAGGCTTCCAACGAGAGTTGTCTGCCGGACAATCCTGATATGGAGAGGGTGGAGGCTTTTGTGGAGCATGTGAACAGAATTGCTGTTGACATGTAATGCGAAGGTGCCATCTGCTCAGAAAAATACGTATGATCCTACATAGATCAGAAGGGAGTGAAAATAAAAATGGATAAAAAGACATATGAACAGATAGAGGCGTATATGAAATCCTGTATGCAGGACAGTGCACACGATGTGGAACATATTTACCGTGTTCTTTATACAGCTCTGGACATTGCAGAATATGAGAAAGATGTTGATCATGATGTTCTGATCTGTGCCTGTCTTCTGCACGATATCGGCAGGAAAGCGCAGGCGGAGGGGAAAAAGATATGCCACGCTGTGGCAGGCGCGGAGATGGCCGGAAGATTTTTGGCAGAACGGGGCTGTGACCGGGATTATATCGCCAAAGTAGAACATTGTATCCGGGCGCACAGGTTCAGGAAAGGGAAAGGAACACAGCCGGAAAGTACAGAGGCAAAAATATTGTTCGACGCAGACAAAATTGATGTGACCGGCGCTGTCGGGGCTGCCCGGACACTTCAGTATGGGGGACAGGAGTCCGAACCCATATATACACGTCTGCCTGACGGACAGATAGCGAACGGGGAAGAAGAGACAGCGGACTCCTATTTCCATGAATATAAACATAAGCTCATTAAGATTTATGATATGATGCACACCAAGAGAGGCCGTGAAATCGCTATGGAACGGAAAGCCGCGGCAGTTGATTTCTATGAAAATCTTTACCGGGAAGTCAACAGCGCTTTCTATACAGGAACAGAAATTTTGGAAGAGAGATTGAATGGCAGTTTATCATAGGAGGCAGACAGCGGTATGCACAAAGCAGAGGCAAAATCTATTTTATCCTCCCAAAACGGTATGAACCTGTACCGTGGCTGCAGCCATGGCTGTATATACTGTGATTCCAGGAGTACTTGTTATGGAATGAAACATGATTTTGAGGATATAGAAGTAAAGATAAATGCTCCGCAGCTTTTGGAATCAGCCCTCAGAAGCAAGCGGAAGAAGTGCATGATAGGAACAGGAGCTATGAGTGACCCCTATCTGCCCCTGGAGAAGAAGCTTTGCCTGACCCGAAAATGTCTGGAGCTTATTGAACATTATGGTTTCGGCGCAGCGGTGCAGACAAAATCCGATTTAGTCCTGCGGGATCTGGATCTGCTGAAGAGGATCAATGAAAAGACAAAGTGCGTGGTGCAGATGACCCTGACTACAGCGGATGAGGACTTGTGTCGTATCCTGGAGCCGAATGTGTGTACCACAAAACGGCGTGCAGAGGTATTAAATATCCTCCGGGAAGAAGGAATTCCCACAGTAGTATGGCTGTGTCCTGTTCTGCCTTTTATAAATGATACGGAGGAAAATATAAGGGGCGTTATGGACTATGCGGCCAGGGCAAAAACATACGGTGTATTGAACTTTGGCATGGGAGTCACCCTGCGGGATGGTGACAGGCAGTATTTTTATGAAAAACTGGAACAGCATTTTCCCGGGCTTCGCAGAAAATATATCGAAACTTATGGAAATGCCTATGAAGTGGGCAGTCCCAACGGAAAGAGACTCATGTCCGTTTTTTATCAGATTTGCAGGGGAAATGGTCTGGAAAGCAATATGGACAAAATCTTTTCTTACCTGCATAAGTTCGAGGAGAAAAATACGGCCAGCCAGATGAGCCTTTTTGATTTTATGTGAATATAGAGATAACGCAGCAAGGGCAGCGTAAGACCGGCCGGACATAGTTTGGGCCGGCTGACTGTTACGGAATCCTGGGTTTATCAGGCCATACAGCAATGTAAAAGCCCGGGATATGCTGCCCATATACCTCAAAATTTTAGCAATTGCAATCCTGAGGCATGTAGGGTATACTGTATTGAAAGAATTCACTGCTGTCCACAGACTGCTGTTCTGCCGGGTGTTTTCATACAGATTTTCATACAGAATGCAGGAAAGCTCCAGGGCTGTTAGTGTGATGCAGAGTGGATGTTCCATATCTGCACGTGGCAGAGTGTACTGCTTAGAACAGAGTGAAAAAGAGCAGGAAGCTTCCGGTGTCTGTGACAGGACAGAAAGTGGATTCGGACAATAACATAACAGAGGAGATACCACAAATGGACAAGTTTCAGTCAGGCAGCATTGTATTATTGCTTGTGTTTTATGGCATCTATTTCGGCAAAATGCTGGGGCAGAAAAAGAAAGGAATCAGGACGAACCAGATTGCTAAGGGGGACAAAGCGGAGGAACTCATGTACATAGAGTTTATCATGAAAATAGCAACCATCGGCGTACCTGTTTATGAGTTGGTATCTATCTTATGGGGAATCAATAAGGCATCTGAGAATATGTGTATTGCAGGGCTGATCATTGCCACAGTTGGGGTGATGATTTTTGGACTTTCTGTGTATACCATGCGTGACAGTTGGCGTGCAGGCATTCCGGAGAGTGACAGGACAAAAATGGTGTCTGAAGGTATATATTCAATCAGTAGAAACCCTGCGTTTTGCGGGTTTGATCTGACTTACATCGGAATCTTACTTATGTTCTTTAATATCCCGCTTCTTGTATTTACCTGCTTTGCCATATTTACACTGCATCTGCAGATTTTGCAGGAAGAAAAATATTTGGAAAAAGTTTTTGGAATAGAATACAGGGAATACAGAAGAAAAGTTTTCCGTTATCTGGGCAGGAACTGCCGGGCGGAGCGATAGGCTGATAAGTAAAAGAAAAGGCTGTGAATCAGTTACAAAGGAAAATAGAAATGACAGGTATGATAAGAAAATTTACCCCTGCCGATATAGAAGCATTAATGGAAATCTGGCTGCAGGCCAACTGTCAGGCTCACAGCTTTATACCCTCGTCCTATTGGGAAGAGCATTATGAATATGTCAGGCAGGAGCTTCCAAGAGCAGAGATTCTTGTCTATGAGACACATCATCAGGCAGAGGGGTTTATAGGCGTACAGGATGGTTATATAGCAGGGCTTTTTGTACGGACCGGGAATCAGGGACGGGGGATCGGAACTGCACTTTTGAGAGAAGTCTGCAGACATAATACGGAGCTGTCGCTGCGTGTATATGAGAAAAATGAAAGAGCGGTCTATTTTTATAAAAAATCCGGCTTTGCCATACAAAAGACAGAGACGGATACAGAGACTGGAGAAACAGAGTTTCTTATGAGATATGAAAGATATGGAGAGCTGGAATTTGAGCAGATAACACTGCAGGATGAAAAGCGTGTGGAGGATTTGTCACATATGGCATCCTCTATCGTTAAGGAATTCTTTGACCCCATTATCGGTGCAAAACAAAACGACTATATGATTAATTTATTCCAGACGGTTTCCGCCATAAAAGAACAATTGGACAGCGGTTACACTTATTATATAGTAAAGGACCTATGTGAGGAAGCCGGATTTCTGGCTTTTTATCCCCGGGAAGGTATGCTTTATCTGAGTAAATTCTATCTGAAAAACAGCAAAAGAGGCAGAGGATACGCTGGTCATATGTTGGGATTTGTGAGGAAAAAAGCGGCGGAGATGGGGCTGGGAGAGATTTTTCTGAATGTGAATAAAAATAATCCTGCTGTTGAAATATACAGGCATATGGGATTTCAGATTCTCAGGGAAGAAAAAAATGATATAGGCAATGGATTTTATATGGATGATTATGTGATGGGGTATAAAATCGAGGATTAGAGTGTATTTGACGCTTAAACAGAGAGCTTTTTGACAGACTTCCGGAGGCTTTGACATATCTTGAGATACAGCCAAAACTGGTTGAAAAAGTAATGAGAGAAAAGGAGGCGCATGGATCATGAGATATAAGCTGGAGGGCAGTGTAATGCCGGCAGTGGAAATGCTGCTGAACAGAGGAGAGAGTATTTATACGCAGACAGGCGGAATGTGCTGGATGAGTGAGGGTATAAGCATGAGCACCAATGCGAGAGGCGGTCTTATGCGGGGATTGGGCCGTATGTTTTCCGGAGAATCCTTTTTCATGACAAGCTATCAGGCGGAGATGGATGGAGCCATGGTTGCGTTTGCGTCCACGGTTCCGGGTGAAATCGTCCCGGTTGACTTAAGGCAGTACAGAGGATTTTACTGTCAGAAGGGGTCTTTTCTCTGCGCGGAGAGCATGGTGGAGACAAAAGTGGCATTTACAAAGAAAGTGTCCTCCGGCTTTTTCGGAGGGGAAGGCTTTATTCTCCAGGAGATGCAGGGAAATGGCATGGTATTTCTGGAAGTGGATGGAAATAAGGTAGAAAAAGAACTTCTGCCGGGAGAGGTTATCAAGGTGGATACCGGAAATGTGGTGGGCTTTGAGTCCAGTGTACAGTACGAGATCGAGATGGTAAAAGGTGGCATGAATATCTTTTTGGGAGGTGAGGGGCTGTTTCTCACAAGGCTTACCGGACCGGGAAAGATTATTTTACAGACCCAGAACTTCGGAGAATTCTGCGGCAGGATCCGTCAGTACATACCATCCCATGACTGATCTCCCGATGAAAAGAGGGAAGCGGACAGCTGCTTACTGCCGGGAAAGACAGATAAAAGCGTAGGAGGAGGTTGTGTATGAGAGATGAGGCATCACCGAAGCAGTGGGAGAGATTATATGAGGTAACCTGCAATCTGAAGGCTCTGGAGCCGTGGAAATATTTCTGGGACACCCAGCTTGTAGCTATCTTCTTACAAGACAGTGAGGAGCCTGTTTTCGTGAGCATTATGGGCTGCGGCGGAAACTGTTACGGGGTCAGTGTCTACGAAGGGCTGGAAGGTCTGAGGGATTTTGATATGATCGCCTCTACAGAGGAAACCGGGCTTCCTCCTGACTATGCAATGCTGGAACAGCGTTCGCTTACCTGTTATTTCGGAGACAGGGAAGAAGTTCCCCCTGACCAGAAAAAAATGATAAAAGAGCTGGAACTTAAATTCCGAGGACGTGGGGCATGGCCTTTTTATCAGTCCTGTATGCCCAGATTCGTGCCCTGTACACCGGATGCACGGGAGGTGGAGGTACTCACGGAAACCTTTCAGAACCTGTTCATGGCAGTGCGTGCTGTGAAAGAAGAAAGGATTTTTGTGGACTGGGATAAGGGAGAAATACTGTGGAGAGCCTATAATGAAAAGACAGGGCTGTGGAACATGTTTGCAGAGTCCATTCCTATGGTGGAGCGGGAATATCCAATCATTGTACTGCAGGATGAGATCCTGAAAAGACGTCTGAAAAAAAGGCCGAAGGTAGGGACAGAGATTTCCGTTGATTTCGCATACGTCCACGCCAGTATTGAAGTTGAAGAATACGAACGTCCCATCAGTCCCCTTCTGTTTGTGACACTGGACCACGCGTCGGGTATGGTTCTGGACATGAAGATGGTGAATCCTGAGGATTCAGAGATAGATGTAGTGCTTGATTTCTTTGTGAACTATCTGCAGGATAACGGGAAGATGCTGCGCATCAAAGCCAGAAATCCATGGGTATTTGCTGCTCTTCGGGATATCTGCGAGGAGTGCGGTATCCAGCTTGAAAAAGATGAGCTGGAGGAGATGGACCAGATCATAAGTGAGATCAGGGAGCATATGTTTGAGAATTTCTGAAAAACTAAATATACCGCAGGGGTCCGGTAAAACCGGGCTCTTTTTCTATTTACGCCAAAGTGTGTCTAAAAAATCATTTCTTTGTTTGGAAACAACTTGTGAAGAGAACCATACAAGTTGTACAATAACAACTATAAGGAGGGGCATATGACAAACGAAAACGGAAAGACAAAATATTATGTGCTCATGGAGGAATTAAAGCAGTCCATACTGAGCGGAGAAATCAAGCCGGGGGAGAAGCTGCCCTCGGAAAATGAACTGTCTGCCCGCTATCAGATCAGCCGCCATACGGTGCGCAAGGCCCTGTCAATTCTCATAAATGAAGGGTATATCGAAGCGGAGCACGGCCGCGGAACCTTCTGCTCCCAACGCATGGGGCACATGAAGAATTCAAGGAATATTGCAGTTGTGACAACCTACATATCCGACTATATTTTTCCGCGCCTGATACAGGGCATGGACAAGGTGATGACAGCCAACGGATACAGCATCATCCTGAAAAACACAGCCAACAGCCGTACCATAGAGGAACGTGTTCTGGAGGACATTCTGACAAAGGATATAGAAGGCCTGATCATTGAACCGAGCAAGAGCCAGATTTTCTGCAGGCACACAAACTTGTATGCAATGCTGGACCAGTATGAGATCCCCTATGTATTTATTCAGGGGGTATATCCGCAGATGATGGACAAACCCCATATCTTAATGGACGACTGCAAGGGCGGCTATCTTGTCACAAAACATCTGCTGGACTGCGGACACAGGAAAATACTGGGGATATTCAAGGCCGATGACTTTCAGGGAAAGGAACGGCACAAGGGATATGTGAAAGCGCTCCAGGAGAGCGGGCTTTCTTATGATCCTGACATGGTGGTATGGTTCCATACAGAGGACCGGAAGATGAAACCTGCCCAGATGACAGAACTTCTGCTTCAGCAGCAGGTGGAGATGGATGCCGTTGTATGCTACAACGACCAGATCGCACTGGAAGTCATCCGTTCCCTTCAGAAAAACGGAAAAAGAGTGCCGGAAGATATTTCTGTGACGGGATATGACAATTCCGTCATCGCAGAGGGTACCGTGGGACTGACAACCATTGCACATCCCCAGGAAAAGCTGGGTGAAATGGCTGCTGAACTGCTTTTGGAAAAAATCCGTAAAGTACCGGAGGATAAAAGCAGGATTCCGCGTCTGATCCAGCCGGAGCTGATCGTGCGCGGGTCTACTAAAAGCAGAAATACGGAGAACAAATAGGAGAAATAAGGCAGATGAACAGAAAATACGCAATCGGCGTGGATTACGGCACACAGTCCGGACGGGCAGTCCTTGTGGATGTGTCTGACGGAACCGTGATCGCCCAGAGCACAAAACCTTACACCCACGGAGTGATGGAGGAATACCTGCCGGACGGAACCAGGCTGCCCCCGGACTGGGCACTGGAACATCCTCTGGACTACCTGGAGGTACTGGATATCACCATACCTGCTGTTCTGAGGGAAAGCAGTGTGGATCCCGGGGATATTATTGGCCTGTCTATTGATTTTACAGCCTGTACCGTCATGCCGGTGGACGCAGAGGGCACGCCTCTCTGTCTGCAGGAGGAGTGGGAACATGTTCCCCATGCATGGCTGAAGCTGTGGAAGCACCACGCGGCACAGGAGGAGGCAAATATCTGTACCCGCATGGCAGAGGAGCGGGGAGAGACATTTCTCTCAAGATACGGGGGCAAAGTTTCCTCTGAGTGGATGATACCAAAACTTATGGAGATCTTGAAAGAGACCCCGGAAGTCTATGAACAGGCTGACCGTTTTGTGGAGGCTGCAGACTGGGTGATCTTTAAGCTGACTGATCAGGAAAAGCGCAGCGGCTGCGCTGCCGGATACAAGGCTTTCTGGAATAAGAGGGAAGGATACCCTGACCCCGGATTTTTTAAGGCTCTCGATCCGCGTCTGGAGCATGTGGTTAAGGAGAAGCTGGGAGCTGAGGTCTGCCCCCAGGGGATGAAAGCCGGTGAACTGACAAAAGAGATGGCGAAGCGTCTGGGTCTTAGAGAAGGCATGGCAGTGGGGGTGGCGAATGTGGATGCCCATGTATCCCTGCCGGCGGTGGGGATCACTGAGCCCAATAAGCTGCTGATGATCATGGGTACCTCCACCTGCGGTATTATGTGCAGCAGTCAGGAGAAAATGGTTCCCGGCATCTGCGGCGTAGTGGAGGACGGTGTCCTTCCGGGTCTCTACGGATATGAGGCGGGACAGCCCTGTGTGGGGGACCAGTTTGAATGGTTTGTAAAGAACTGTGTGCCCGCGGGATATTATCAGGAGGCGGACAGCAGAGACATGAATATCCATGAGCTTCTCACAGAAAAGGCATCCCGTCTGAAAATAGGGGAGAGCGGGCTGATTGCTCTGGATTGGTGGAACGGCAGCCGCTCTGTACTGGTAGACGCAGATTTGACAGGTATGATCCTGGGTCTGACATTGACCACAAAGCCGGAGGAGATCTACAGGGCTTTGATCGAGTCCACAGCCTATGGCATGCGCACCATCATTGATAATTTTGAGGAGGCGGGAGTACCGGTGGAGGAGCTTTACGCCTGCGGCGGCATTTCCAAGAAGAACGCCATGATGATGCAGATTTACGCGGATGTTGCCAACCGGGAGATTTTTATCGGTGCATCTGACCAGTCCCCTGCCCTTGGTTCAGCCATGTTCGGCGCTGTGGCGGCAGGAAAGGAAAAGGGCGGCTATGATACGATCTTTGAAGCGGCAAAAGCCATGGGACGTGTAGAGGAGAGGACCTACAGGCCAAATCCGGAAAATGCGGCAGCTTATGACAGACTGTACCGGGAATATAAAATCCTGCACGATCATTTCGGGCGGGGCGGCAATGATGTTATGAAAAGACTGAAAAAAATAAAAGCGGAAGCGAGGAGATAAATGATGTTGGAAGAATTGAAAAAAGTGGTGTACGAAGCGAATATGCTGCTGCCAAAGTATGGATTGGTAACCTTTACCTGGGGAAATGTAAGTCAGATCGACAAGGAGACAGGCTATTTTGCCATCAAACCAAGTGGTGTTGACTATGACAAACTGACTCCGGATGATATGGTCATCATGGATCTAAAAGGAAATAAGATCGAGGGAAAATACAACCCATCTTCCGATACACCTACACATATTGAGCTTTATAAAGCATTTCCAAATATCGGCGGTATTGTACATACACATTCCTCATGGGCCACGAGCTGGGCACAGGCCGGAAGGGGAATCCCCTGCTATGGCACCACTCACGCGGATTATATGTATGGAGAAATCCCATGCGTCAGATGCCTGACAAAAGAAGAGATTGACGGGGCATATGAGCAGAATACAGGCCTTCTTATTGCGGAATATTTCAAAAATAATGACTATGAAGCGGTTCCGGCAGTGCTGTGCAAGAACCACGGCCCGTTTACCTGGGGCAAAGACGGCCATGAGGCGGTCCACAATGCAGTGGTTCTGGAGGAGGTTGCAAAGATGGCGGCGCGGTGTGAGACGATCAATCCGCAGGTAAAGCCGGCACCCCAGGAATTGCAGGACAAGCACTATTACAGAAAACACGGGGCAAATGCCTATTACGGACAGAAATAGTGAAAATCAAGTAACAGCCAGGTAACTGTAAGGGTACTGAACAGTTACGAAATGAGAAAAATATCGGAGGTATGATTTTATGGGATTTGATCTGGAAAATGTAAAAAATGTGATTGAAAGCGGAAACGCAGTGCTGGGTATTGAGTTTGGTTCCACCCGCATTAAAGCAGTGCTCATCGGGGAAGATAATGCCCCCATTGCATCCGGCAGCCATGACTGGGAAAACCGTCTGGAAAATAATATCTGGACCTATACTCTGGAGGATGTCTGGGCAGGGCTTCAGGACAGCTACGCAAAGATGGCAGAGGACGTAAAGGAAAAATACGGTGTTGTCATTACAAAACTGGGAGCTGTGGGATTCAGCGCCATGATGCACGGCTACATGGTATTCGATGAAAAGGATGAACTGCTGGTACCTTTCCGCACCTGGAGAAATACCATGACAGAGGAGGCTTCTGACAAGCTGACAGAAGTGTTTGATTTCAATATTCCTCAGAGATGGAGCATTGCCCATCTGTATCAGGCTATTCTGAACAAAGAGGAGCATGTATCAGAGATCAGATTCCAGACAACTCTGGCCGGATACATTCACTGGAAACTGACAGGAGAAAAGGTGCTGGGAGTCGGCGAGGCTTCCGGTATGTTCCCCATCGACATGAACACAGGGGACTATCATGCACGTATGATAGAGCAGTTCGATGCGCTGGTGGCAGAGAAAAGTTATTCCTGGAAGCTGGGAGACATTCTGCCGAAGGTGTTAAGCGCAGGCGAAGATGCAGGTGTACTGACTGCGGAAGGCGCAAAACTACTGGATGTGAGCGGAAACCTGCAGGCAGGTATTCCGGTATGCCCGCCGGAGGGAGACGCCGGTACAGGCATGACAGCCACGAACAGCATTGCAAAACGCACAGGCAATGTTTCTGCCGGAACCTCCGTATTTGCCATGGTCGTTCTGGAGAAGGAACTTTCCAAAGTATATAAAGAGATCGATATGGTGACCACTCCCACCGGCAACCTTGTGGCGATGGTGCACTGCAACAACTGTACCTCTGATCTGAACGCCTGGGTATCTCTGTTTAAGGAATTCGCAGAGGCGTTCGGTGTGGAAGTGGATATGAATAAGCTGTTCGGAACCCTGTACAATAAAGCGCTTGAGGGAGATGATGACTGCGGCGGACTGCTGGCATACAATTATTTCTCAGGAGAGCATATCACCGGATTTGAGGAGGGACGTCCCCTGTTTGTCCGTATGCCCGAGAGCAGATTCAATCTGGCTAACTTTATGAGGGTACATCTGTTCACTGCCCTGGGCGCGTTGAAGACAGGTCTTGACATTCTGTTAAAGGATGAGGGTGTGAAGCTGGACAAGATCCTGGGACACGGCGGTCTGTTCAAGACAAAAGGCGTGGGACAGAAAATTATGGCAGGGGCGATCAATGTGCCGGTATCTGTGATGGAGACTGCAGGAGAAGGCGGAGCCTGGGGAATTGCCCTTTTGGCATCCTATATGATCCGCAAAGAGGAGAACGAAACGCTGGATGATTATCTGACAAATAAAGTATTTGCAGGGGAAACAGGCAGTGAGATCGCTCCGGACCCGGCAGATGCAGCCGGATATGATAAATTTATCAAACGGTATAAAGAAGGACTTACAATTGAGAGAGCTGCTGTTGACACACTGAAATAAGTAAAAAGGGCACATGAATGCATGAAAATGCGTTTATGTGCCCTTTATAGTATGCTTTTCACTTTTATGTGTGTACTTTTATATGTGGCACGGCAGAGCGCGCAGGATCATTTAAAGTGTACTGCCCTCCAGAGAAAGAAAGCCATGGAGCCAGAAAGATAGAGCAGAGAGACAGGCATGAACCAGGCACCCAGATTACGGCTAAATACAGTACAGTAATTGATATAAAAGAATATAAAACAGACGCCTAACTTTGTGGAGGCCAGCATACTTTTCACGTTTCCATAGATCCATCCCATATTCTCAGGTGTCACGTGTCCGGGGACATTCCAGAGTTCAGGGAATTTTTCTACAAATAGGATCAGGAGATAGATCAGAATACTTATGACAGGCAGTAACAGTACGCTCCCCTTGGTACCATAAGCATCCACCCGGCCATTCAGTCCGAAATGGGTGGGAATCTCATCAGGCATGTGATTCCACCGAAGTATGAGACATATAAATTGTCCCATCAGGAACAAAAACGACAATATGCCGAGAATACGCTGATAAAGCGTAGCAGGTAATTTGATCTTCATGCAGTAGTCCCCCAATCTGTATTTACGGCTAATATAGACAATAGAAGTCAGAATGTCAAGACACACAGCATAAAAGACAGGAAATAGGGAACAGGAGATAAAACACAGAAAGAAATTGATTTTTTTCCGAAATATGTCTATGATAGTTTATGATATACGGTTTTTAACAAAAGGGAGGCCATTTATGAAACTTACTATGCTTGGAACCGGCCATGCTACGGTGACAAAATGTTACAATACCTGTTTTGCCTTGACGGAAGGCGGACAGCACTTTCTGGTGGATGCAGGAGGGGGAAACGGAATTCTGGGAAGACTGAAGGCGGCAGATATTTCCATCACAGATATACATGACATATTTGTGACACATGAACATGTGGATCACCTTCTCGGTGTTGTCTGGATGATACGCATGATAGGCACTGCAGTAGAACAGGGAAAGTATAATGGAGAACTGCGGATTTACTGCCACGAGGACTTGAAAAAAATCCTCACCACCATCACGGAAATGACCATTCAGAAGAAAGTGACCAGGCACCTGGGGGAACGCATCCGCTTTGTCACAGTGGAACATGGAGGACGGGCGGAAATTCTGGGCTGTGAGACGGTCTTTTTTGACATATTTTCAACAAAAGCGAAACAGTTCGGATTTACCCTGAAGACGAAAGAGGGAGTCAGGCTGACCTGTGCGGGAGACGAGCCTTATAACGAGAAGGATGAAGTATTTATAAAAGGCAGTGACTGGCTCATGCACGAGGCCTTTTGTCTCTATTCACAGAGAGATGTATTTAAACCCTATGAAAAACATCACAGCACGGTAAAGGATGCCTGCGTGACAGCCGGGGAGCTGGAGGTGCCCAATCTTATACTGTATCATACAGAGGACAGAAATTTGGCCCACAGAAAACGCCTTTATACAGAGGAGGGCGAAGCGTACTATAGCGGAAATCTTTTTGTTCCGGAAGATTTGGAGTGTTTTGAGCTATAAATTTTTCTGACAGTTACTGTTCACAGCATCCTCTTGGGGGAACGTCTCCCGGGATAGCAGCCCGCCAACGGTAACTTCAGACATTCTCTTCTTATATTTTTTGAAAAATATATTGACACAAGCCAAAAAACTGTGTATAGTATGTAATAAGTTAGCTAAAGCTAACCAACTTATCACTCCACACACACATACATAACCCAATAAGCGGATGTACCTTGATACATCCGCTATAATAAAAAACATAAGTTAGTTAAAACTAACCAAAAAAGGAGAATTTGCCCATGAGTATTGTCATTGTAGGCGGGAATGAGAGAATGGTCTGTCAGTATCAAAATATCTGTAAATGTCATGGCTGTAAGGCCAAGGTTTTCGCCAAAGAGAAAGGTGCCATGAAAAAAAAGCTGGGCTGCCCGGATTTGATGATCCTGTTCACCAACACTGTCTCACATAAAATGGTGGTGAGTGCTCTTCAGGAGGCGAAAAAGAATCAGATCCCGGTAGCCAGGGTACACACAAGCAGTGCTGCTGCCCTGCACAATGTTTTGGAAGAGTATGCAGGAAAGGAATGAGTAACTATGCTGGAACGTTATCTGATAGAACATTGTTCACCCACACTGGCATCTATCAAGACAGCAAATCTTTTTAATATGCCATACAAGTTCTGGGAAGAACTGGAGGAGCAGCTTACAAGTCTGACGCAGCAGTTTGCGGCAAAGGGGATATCCTTCTCCGTAGTGAGAAGACGGGAAGGTACGGCATTGATTTATGTGTACAGAAGGCAGAAACTGAAAGAGGATCTGGCAAGACCCGGTACGGCAGAATTTTTAAAAGAATACGGATATGTGGATATTGACACTGACCAGGCGATCAGACGGCTGCGCATGCGGCTTGAGGAGGATGAGAACTTCCCTCACGAAATAGGCCTGTTTCTGGGATATCCTTTAGGAGATGTAAAAGGATTTATTGAAAACGCAGGAAAAAACAGTAAATGTGCAGGATGTTGGAAAGTGTACTGCAACGAATGCGAGACCATGAAGCTGTTTGAGAAATTCCGGAAATGCAGGGAAATTTACCTTCGGTTGTGGCAGCAGGGAAAACCCGTCTGGAAACTGGCAGTGGCGGCATGAGAAGCCGCTGACAGAGGATGATCATTATAAATATGGAGGATTTTATCATGAGTAAAATAGCGGTGGTATATTGGAGCGGAACAGGAAATACAGAGATGATGGCTGAGGCTGTGTTGGAAGGCGCCAAAAGTGCGGGGGCGGAGGCATCTTCCTTTACCCCGGAAACATTCAGCCCGGCTAAGATGGATGAGTTTGACGCAGTGGCATTCGGATGCCCTTCCATGGGAGATGAGGAGCTGGAGGAAACAGAATTCCAGCCGTTGTTTGCTAAATGTGAGCCGAAACTGAAGGGCAGAAGAATTGCCCTCTTTGGCTCTTACGGCTGGGGTGACGGTGAATGGATGCGTTCCTGGGAGGATACATGCAGAAAAGACGGCGCAGAACTGGTAAGCGGCAGTGTGATCTGCAATGAAGAACCCGGAGAAGAGGAAAGAGAAGCCTGCAGAAAACTGGGAAAAATACTGGCTCAATAATTCAGAGAGATCTCAGTAATTCAGTTATATATAGACCCTGTAAAAGAGTACAGTCGTAGGGCTGTCTGTTTTGCAGGGTTTTTTATTGTATCAAAATGAAATTCCGGACCCACCACGAGTATTGTCCTGCGATCCTCGGAAAATACCTGGCAGTATATGGGGCGATTTTATGGTTACTTTTAACTAATAGAAAACTTAACAAAATTAGTGCAAATTGCTTCAGGTTATGCTACAATATTTTTAACCTCATAAAAAAAGTTCATTGTTTTCAGTTTACGAGGAATTTTGCTCGTGACAGTGAGGGCACTGAATAGTTATAGATTTATAAATAAACAGAGAAAAGCAGGTGATTAAGTATGAATACATTTCTGGGGATTTTAATTCCCTTTGCGGGAACTACACTGGGGGCAGCCTGTGTGTTTTTCCTGAAAAATGAGATCAAGCCTTTGGTGCAGAAAATGCTTTTGGGATTTGCGTCAGGTGTTATGATAGCCGCTTCCGTGTGGTCGCTGCTCATCCCATCCATGGATATGTCAGAGAACATGGGAAAACTGGCCTTTATCCCGGCCGCAGTGGGTTTTGGACTTGGAGTGTTCTTTTTGCTTCTGATGGACCGTCTGATTCCCCATCTGCATTTAGGCGGCAGCGAACCGGAGGGAAAAAAGTGCAGCCTGAAGAAAAATACCATGCTGGTCCTGGCTGTAACGCTTCATAATATACCGGAGGGCATGGCCGTCGGTGTGGTGTTTGCAGGTATGCTGGCGAAGAATTCCGATATCAGTATGATGGGCGCATTTGCCCTTTCCATCGGTATTGCCATCCAGAATTTCCCTGAGGGTGCTATCATCTCCCTTCCGCTGAAAAGTGAGGGAAATACAAGGATGCGGGCTTTTGTCATGGGAACCCTTTCGGGGATCGTGGAGCCTATTGGGGCGTTTCTGACAATCCTTCTGGCTTCCTATATCACTCCGGTCCTTCCATATCTGCTGTCTTTTGCGGCGGGAGCCATGGTGTATGTGGTGGTGGAAGAGCTGATACCGGAGGCCAGTGAGGGAGAGCATTCCAACATTGCGACCATTGGTTTTGCCGTTGGATTTGTGGTGATGATGATTTTAGATGTAGCACTAGGATAAGAACATGGTGTCTGTGTGAAAGGGGGATTTTACATGCAGAAAAAGTTGGAACCAGGGGAACTGCTGGATGAAAGGGGAAATCTGGCACAGGCAGGATATGCCCTGTCACTGGTAAAGAGATATGACAGGGGAAAGATCCGGGCCAATCCTCTCAGGATTAAGGAGTGGGATTATTATCTCATCTATAATCCTCATTTCGGAGTGGCATTGACTGTGGATGATAACAGCTATATGGGGCTTATGAGTATCTCTTTTCTGGATTTCGATCATAAGACAGAGCAGACAGTAAGCCCGATGACGGTTTTCCCTATGGGAAAGACAAATCTGCCGCCGGATTCCGTGCATGGAGAGACAAAATACCGGGATAAAAAATGTTACTTCTCCTTTCAGGCTGAAAACGGCAGACGTGTATTGAGAGCGTGGATGAAAGATTTTGAGGGCCATGATCCCATCCGGATGAAAATCATTCTGGATGAAGAACCCAGGGACAGCATGGTGATCGCCACACCTTTTGAGAAGGAAAAAGCGTTTTACTATAATCAGAAGATCATCGGCATGCGTGCAAAAGGAGTGGTAGAATTCAGAGGTCAGCGCCATTATTTTGAACCTGAGGACAGCTTCGGTCTTCTGGATTGGGGACGGGGCGTCTGGACGTACAAAAATACCTGGTATTGGAGTGCCATGCACGGTCTGATAGATGGAAAGGTATTTGGCTTTAACCTGGGTTACGGGTTTGGGGATACCTCCGCGGCATCTGAAAACATGCTTTTCTATGACGGTCATGCCCATAAGCTTGAACAGGTCAGATTCCATATTCCCGGGGAGAAGGAAGGGCGTGAGAAGTATTTGGAACCCTGGTATTTTACCTCATCGGATGACAGACTGGATTTAACCTTCGTACCAATACTGGATCGCAAAGCGTATACTTCTGCGGGGATCATTCTCAGTGACCAGCATCAGGTGTTCGGCTTTTTTGACGGCACGGCAGTCTTGGATGACGGAAGGAAACTGGAGATTCGCCGCATGCTAGGATTTGCGGAAAAAGTGAGAAATAAATGGTGACAGGAAAATGGAGTAAAAGTGTTGACTTTTACTCCATTTTTTGTTATTGTATTTTTAACAAAGATAATACCCCCCAGGGGTGTAGTGATAGAAAGCGGTTCCTCGTGGATTTTTGCCCATAGCCATAAGGGGACGGAACCGTTATGATCTTTATTTTGGAAAGGGGTCTTGTATATGCAGGCAGACAGAGGGAAGATCAATCGTCTTTTGAAGACAGCACGGGGACAGATTGACGGGATTTTGAAGATGGTGGAGGAAGACCGGTATTGTATTGACATTTCCCAGCAGCTTATGGCAACGGAAGCCATTTTGAATAAAGCAAATAAGGAGATTCTCACAGCTCATTTAAAAAATTGTATCAGAAATGCGGATACGGATGAGGAAAGAGAAGAAAAGGTGGATGAACTTGTGGCAATGCTGGGTAAAATATTGTAATGGTGAGGATGGAAGGCTGAACTGCCGCTTGAACCAATCCCATGTTTTGAAATAAAATGCGTCTGATCTTAGAAGGGAGTAATATATTATGAAGCAGAAATTTGATGTGACAGGCATGACCTGTTCCGCCTGCTCGTCCCGGGTAGAAAAATGTGTCAGAAAGCTGCCCGGAACGAAGGATGTCAGCGTAAATCTGCTGACAAACAGCATGCAGGTGGATTTCGATGAGTCCGCACTGTCCGTACAGGAGATAGAAAATGCGGTGGAACAGGCAGGCTACGGCGCTGCAGCCGCAGGCGGGCAGGAAAAGGCAGGAGCCGGTAAAGCTGTTCCAAAAGCACAAACCTCCCGTACAGAGGCGGCAAAGGCGGGAGAGTCCCCGGTGGAAAAACATATGCATGAGATGAAGAACCGGATGATCCTATCTTTTCTGTTCCTGATTCCGCTGATGTATGTGTCCATGGGACATATGGCAGGACTGCCTCTTCCGGGGTTTTTAAGCGGACCGGAGAACGGGGTGGGGTTTGCTATGACTCAGTTCCTGCTCTGCCTTCCGGTGGTGATCGTGAACCGGGCATATTATACAAAGGGATTTTCTACCCTGATGCACGGAGCACCCAATATGGATACGCTGATCGCCATTGGTTCTGCGGCTTCCCTTGTTTACGGCATTTTTGCCATTTACCGCATAGGTTATGGACTTGGTGTACAGGATATAGCACTGGTGGACCAGTACAGACATGATCTGTACTTTGAGTCTGCTGTGATGATATTGGCATTTATCAATGTGGGAAAATATCTGGAGGCACGTTCCAAGGGGAAAACCAGCGAGGCCATCAGAAAACTGATGGATATGGCACCTAAAACTGCTGTGGTAGAGCGGGACGGCCGCCAGATAGAGATTCCGGCGGAGGAGGCTGTGGAAGGTGATATCTTTGTTGTAAAACCGGGAAGCAGTATTCCTGCAGACGGTATTATCATCGAGGGAAGCACCAGTGTGGATGAGGCCGCCATCACAGGGGAGAGCATTCCTGTGGAGAAGACAGTGGGAGATACCGTGATCGCGGCTACCATGAATAAGGCGGGATTTATCCGTTTCCGGGGAACAAAAGTTGGGGAGGACACCACCTTTTCCCAGATCATCCGCCTGGTGGAGGAAGCCAGTTCCAGCAAGGCACCCATTGCCAAGATCGCAGATAAGATAGCAGGTATTTTCGTACCGGTAGTCATGGGAATCGCTCTGATCACGGCTGTGGCCTGGATCATAGCGGGAGCGGCTTTTGAATTTGCGCTCTCCTGTGCCATTGCGGTACTGGTCATCTCCTGTCCCTGTGCACTGGGACTTGCAACTCCAGTAGCTATCATGGTGGGAACCGGAAAAGGCGCGGAGAACGGAATCCTCATCAAGTCAGGGGAAGCCCTGGAGATCACACATAATATAAAGAGTGTTGTGCTTGATAAGACAGGTACGATCACCCAGGGAAAACCGCAGGTGACAGATATCCTTCCGGGAAAGCGGACGGAAACAGAACTGCTCACAGTGGCGGCTTCCCTGGAGGAGAAAAGTGAACATCCTCTGGCAGAGGCAATTCTGGAGAGGGCAAAGGCAGAGGGGATAAGAGCTGACAAAGCAGAGGATTTCCTTGCTGTGCCGGGACGCGGCGTGCAGGCCCGAATAAACGGAAAACTGTACTTTGCGGGAAGTCAGAATTTTGCGGAGGAAAAAGGGATTGCCGCAGAAAAACAGAGACAGGATATGGAGCGTCTGGCCATGGAGGGTAAGACCCCGCTTCTGTTCTTTGATGAGAAGGAAATCCTGGGCATTATAGCCGCAGCCGATGTGGTGAAGGATACAAGCGCCCAGGCCATTCGGGAAATGAAGAAGCTGGGCATAGAAGTCATCATGCTCACAGGTGACAACAGAAGAACTGCCGAGGCGATCAAAAGGCAGTTGGATATAGATACCGTCATTGCTGAGGTGCTGCCTCAGGACAAGGAGCGGGAAGTGGCAAAGTTGCAGGAGGGCGGAAGAACTGTCGCTATGGTAGGCGACGGCATCAACGATGCGCCTGCTCTTGCCAGAGCCGATGTGGGGATCGCCATTGGTGCAGGTACGGATGTGGCTATTGAGAGTGCGGATATCGTGCTGATGAAGAGTGACCTTCTGGATGTAGTCACAGCAGTAGGCCTGAGCAAAGCGGTCATCCGCAATATTAAACAGAATCTGTTCTGGGCATTTTTCTATAACGCCTGTGGAATTCCCCTGGCGGCGGGGCTTCTGTACCCCATGTTCGGCTTAAAGCTAAGCCCTATGTTCGGCGCGGCAGCCATGAGTCTCAGCAGCTTTTTTGTTGTGACCAATGCCCTGCGGCTTCGCTTCTTTCACGTACTGAAGAAGCCTGCGGCAAAGGAACAGATAGAAACTGAAGGTACTGTAAAACAAGGCAGAACACTGCCGGAAAATAAGGAGGAAATAAAAATGATCACAATGAAGATTGAAGGAATGATGTGCCCCCACTGCCAGGCAGCAGTGACAAAAGCGCTGAATGCCGTGGAGGGTGTGAAAAAGACAGACGTAAGCCTGGATGACAAGGCAGCATATGTGGAAGCAGAGGAGGGTGTATCTGAAGATGCGCTGAAAAAGGCTGTTGTGGATGCTGGATATGAAGTGACAGAAATAACAATGCAATAAGTTTGTACAACTGACAAAGAAATGTTAAAAGGGCAGAACATCATTTGAACGTGGTGTTCTGCTTTTTAGATGTCAATGACAGTTTTGCTTGTTAAAGTTTCGGATTGATGTGCATAGGACGGCCTTGTCATGCGGAGGGCTTATCTGTTATACTTTGCGTATGGCCGAAAATGAAGATTGAGAAAGCGGAGAACCGCGGATGAATCCGGCGGGCAGTCCGCAGAATAGATAAAACCACGGCAGGAAAGGAGACCTATCATGATACGTGTAGGTATGGGTTATGATGTACACAAACTGGTGGAGGGAAGGGATCTGATACTGGGGGGAGTGAATATCCCCTGGGAGAGAGGCCTTCTGGGACATTCCGACGCGGATGTGCTTCTGCATGCCATTATGGATGCGCTTTTGGGGGCAGCAGCGCTTGGCGATATCGGAAGACATTTCCCGGACACAGATCCGGAATATAAGGGGATTTCAAGTATGAAGCTGCTTGCGCATGTGGGCACCCTTCTGGAAGAAAATATGTATGTCGTCAACAATATTGACGCCACCATTATTGCGCAGAAACCCAAAATGATGCCCCACATTGAGCATATGGTAAAAAATGTAGCAGAGGTCCTGCATTTGGAGGAAAACCAGGTCAATATCAAAGCAACCACAGAGGAAGGGCTTGGCTTTACCGGCACAGGTGAGGGGATTTCCGCTCAGGCTGTCTGCGCGCTTACAGATGCCAGGGATCTTATGGTGGATGACCGCACAGGCGGAGGCTGCGGCGGGTGCTGCCAGAGACAGTAATAAACAACAGGAGAGGATCAGGAAACAATGAGTATATTAAACGTAGAACATTTGTCCCACGGCTTCGGTGACAGGGCTATTTTTCAGGATGTATCTTTCCGCCTTTTAAAGGGCGAGCATATCGGTCTTGTGGGTGCCAACGGCGAGGGAAAATCCACTTTCATGAATATTATCACCAATAAACTGATGCCGGATGAGGGAAAGATCGAGTGGGCAAAAAATGTCCGTGTGGGATATCTGGATCAGCACACCGCACTGGTAAAGGGAATGACCATCCGTGATGTGCTGAAGTCCGCATTTGCCTGGCTTTTTGAGATGGAGGAGAACATGAATTCCATCTGCGACCGCATGGGAGAGGCATCAGAGGAGGAGCTGGAACGGATGATGGAGGAACTGGGCACCATTCAGGACATGCTCACCATGCATGATTTCTACATTATAGATTCTAAAGTGGAGGAAGTGGGCAGGGCACTGGGACTTTCCGATATCGGCCTTGACAAGGATGTGACGGATCTGAGCGGCGGCCAGAGGACCAAGGTGCTCTTAGGAAGGCTGCTCCTGGAAAAACCGGACATCCTTCTGTTGGATGAGCCCACCAACTATCTGGATGAGGTGCATATAGAATGGCTGAAACGGTATCTGCAGGATTATGAAAATGCCTTCATACTGATCTCCCATGACATACCATTTCTGAACCAGGTGGTGAATCTGATCTATCATATGGATAACCAGCAGTTGAACCGGTATGTGGGGGACTATGACCATTTCCAGGAAGTCTATGCAGTAAAGAAAGCCCAGCTTGAGGCGGCATACCAGAGGCAGCAGCAGGAGATCAGTGAGCTGAAGGACTTTGTCGCGCGCAATAAAGCCCGTGTGGCTACCAGGAATATGGCCATGTCCAGACAGAAGAAGCTGGACAAGATGGATGTCATTGAGCTGGCCAAGGAAAAGCCAAAGCCGGAATTCCACTTTCTGACAGCCAGAACCCCTAGCCGCTTTGTGGTGGAGACAAAGGAACTGGTCATAGGCTATGAGGAACCCCTTTCAAAGCCCCTGACCCTTACGGTGGAGAGAGGGGAAAAGATAGCCCTTGTAGGTGCCAACGGCATCGGCAAGACCACTCTGCTGAAGAGCATTTTAGGATTGATCCCCGCGCTGTCGGGCAAAGTACATCTGGGAGATTATCTGGAGATCGGATATTTTGAACAGGAAATGCCTCAGGGCAACAAACGCACCTGTATTGAGGAGATATGGGAGGAGTTTCCTGCCTACACCCAGTATGAAGTGAGGGCAGCTCTGGCAAAATGCGGACTGACGACCAAACATATTGAGAGTCTGGTGCGTGTTTTGAGCGGCGGAGAGCAGGCAAAGGTCCGCCTCTGCAAGATCCTGAACCGGCAGACCAACCTGCTGCTCCTGGATGAGCCCACCAACCATCTGGACGTGGATGCCAAGGCGGAATTAAAGCGTGCCCTGCAGGAATATAAAGGTACGATCCTCATGGTATGCCACGAACCGGAGTTCTATGACGGCCTGGTTTCCAAGGTGTGGGACTGCTCTGAATGGACGACCAGGATCTGACAGAGACTGGCCATTGTCAATACACTACAAATAAAACACTTTAAACCAAAGAAGTATATGACACTTTCACAAAATAAAGATTCACTTTTCCTGGAAAAAATCTCAAAAAAGTAAAATTTATGAAAAAATCTGCAAGAATGAAAAATAGAACTTGCAAAATCTGGCAACAGGTTTTATAATAACCTACATAAGTTTTACACATATCACTATAGGAGGATCGTCATGTCATACGTAGATGAGGTAATTGAATCAGTAGTTAAGAAAAATCCAGGTGAACCGGAATTTCATCAGGCTGTCAGAGAGGTCCTGGAGTCCCTGAAACCGGTTGTTGAAGCAAATGAGGAAAAATACCGCAAAGAAGCACTGCTGGAGCGTCTGGTAGAGCCGGAACGCATTATCATGTTCCGCGTACCATGGGTAGACGACAAAGGCAATGTGCAGGTGAACAAAGGTTACCGCGTACAGTTCAACAGCGCTATCGGACCGTACAAGGGAGGTCTTCGCTTCCATCCGTCCGTATACCTTGGAATCATCAAGTTCCTGGGATTTGAGCAGATTTTCAAAAACTCTCTTACAGGACTTCCCATCGGCGGCGGCAAAGGCGGTTCTGACTTTGACCCCAAAGGAAAATCGGACAGAGAAGTTATGGCATTCTGCCAGAGCTTTATGACGGAACTGTACAGACACATCGGTGCAGACACTGACGTACCTGCCGGTGATATCGGTGTAGGCGCAAGAGAGATCGGATTTATGTTCGGCCAGTATAAGAGGATCCGCGACGCTTATGAGGGAGTTCTCACAGGAAAAGGCCTGACATATGGCGGTTCTCTGGTGAGAACACAGGCTACAGGATATGGACTTTTATACCTGACAGAGGAACTGCTGAAGTTAAACGGCAAAGAGCTTGCCGGCAAGACCGCTGCAGTATCCGGTGCGGGAAATGTTGCCATTTATGCCATTGAGAAGGCATACCAGTTAGGCGCTAAGCCGGTGACCTGCTCTGACTCCGCAGGCTGGATCTATGATCCGGAAGGAATCGACCTGGCAGCCTTAAAAGAGATCAAAGAAGTAAAACGCGCCCGTCTGACAGAGTATAAGAAATACAGACCAAATGCAGAGTATCATGAAGGCAAAGGTGTATGGAGCGTGAAAGTGGATATTGCCCTTCCATGTGCAACACAGAACGAGCTGCAGCTTGAAGACGCAAAACAGTTAGCAGCCAATGGATGCATTGCGGTATGTGAAGGTGCCAATATGCCTACCACACTGGAAGCTACCGAGTATCTGCAGGAGAACGGCGTTATCTTTGCACCGGGTAAAGCTGCTAACGCAGGCGGCGTTGCAACTTCAGCACTGGAGATGTCCCAGAACAGTGAACGTCTTAGCTGGAGCTTTGAAGAAGTAGACGCTAAATTACAGGGTATCATGGTCAACATCTGCCACAATATGGTGGACGCAGCTAAAAAATACGGCAGTGAGGGCAACTATGTAGTTGGCGCCAATGCAGCCGGATTTGAAAAAGTTGCAGAAGCAATGCTTGCCCAGGGCATCTGCTGATAACGTATGATTTGAACAGCCTTCCTTGAAAATTAAGATAAAATAGATAGAAATCAGCCTCTTGTAAGCAGCGGGTGCAGAATCTTAAGATTTTGCGCCCGCTTTTGTCTTGAAAAATCTTGTTTGCAGGCGCGCAGTGAGCTATAATGAAAGATAATCAGAACTGCAGGAAGATGCAGGGGAGGTATACATGAAGAACCCTTTCGCGGAAAGTTTGGTAAAAGCATTTTTTAATGCCTATCTGGTAGAACGCAGTGTGGAGAAGACGGAGGTCTATCTGCACCGTGAGATCCAGTGGATAGGAACCGGTGAACAGGAATTTGCAAGAGACAAGACGGAAGCCATGAGGGCACTCAGGGAAGAGATGGAAATGGACCCCGTGCCCTATTATATAAATTATGAATACATAGAGAGCAGAGACCTGGGTGAGTGTGCTTCTGTTCTGATCCAGATGCAGGTAGGACGCAGGGAGCCGGAGGAGGAAATCTCCATATATCTTCGTGTCACAGCCTTTTGCATAAGGGAAGAAGAGGGATGGAAGATAGTCTCTATCCATGCGTCGGTAGCGGCGGCAGATCAGGAAGAGGGTTCTTATTTTCCGGATTCCAACGGCAGGGAGTCCAGAAAAGAGATGGAAAAGCAGATTTCCGGCCGTTCCATGGATCTGATCAAGCGAAGTATACCGGGAGGGATGATGGGCGGATATATAGAGGAAGGCTTTCCTCTGTATTTTATCAATGACCAGCTACTCAATTACCTGGGATATGCCTCTTATGATGAATACGTGAGGGATATAGACGGCAAAGTGATGAACTGTATGCACCCCCAGGATGCTCCGAATATAGATGCCGTTGTGGAGGCAGCCCTTGCCAAAGGAGAGGAATACGAAGTACAGTACCGCATGCGGCGCAGGGACGGAAGTTACCTTTGGGTCAATGATATGGGCAGAAAGGCTGTCTCTGATTCCGGAAGGGAAATCTGCATCAGCACCATCCGGGACATCACAGATGAGGTGGAGCACAGACAGGAGATCGAAAGGCAGAAGGAATGGTATGACAGGCTTTTGCAGTCTGTACTGTGCGGTATCGTCCAGTATAAAGCCAAGGATGACATGAGCGTGGAATTTAAGATGGCCAATAATGAGGCCATGCGCATTTTCGGATATGACCCGGAGGAGTTTCAGGCAAAAAAGATCTGGAATCTGCCGGCACTGGTGGCAGAAGAGGACAGGGAACGGGTGATAGAGGAATTTTCTTCCCTCAAAAAAGCCGGGGACCGGAAAGGGTATGAATACAGACTGCTCAAAAAGAACGGAGATAAATGCTGGATCGTTGGCAATGCGGAGCTGCTCTATGATATAGACGGGGACCTGGTCTTTCAAAGTGTGTTTATTGACATCCACAAGCGGAAGGAGACAGAACTGCGGAATGTGAACCTTAAAAGGCAGGTGGAGGCCAGCCGGGAGCTTCTGCGGTTTTCCCTGGAGAATACAGCCTTCTATGATTTCTATTACTATCCGGAGAAGAGGATACTGATAAATTCTGAGCGCACATGTCGGTATTTCAGATGCAGAAAAGAGTATGCTCATATGCCGGAAAGCTTCATTGAGGAACATGTGGAGGAAGAGTTTGCACAGGACTATCGGAAAATGTTCCGACAGATCTATGAGGGGGAAAAGACTGCCGCCTGTGTATTCAGAAGCCGGAAGACAGGAATCTGGTGCAGATCTTTTTTGTCTGCGGTAGAGCATGGGACAGGGGAAGGCCAGATTTCCTACATAGGAATCACGGAAGACATCACAAAAGAAAAAAATGCGGAGCTGGACAATATTCGTCTTCAGGCTATCTATGATTTTACCATGGAGCATGATTATGAGTATCTGAGTATCATAGATGCAAAAAAGAACCAGTATGCCATAAGGTTTTCCGATAAGGAGGCATACCCGGATATTCCCCTTACGGGAATGTATGACAAAACCCTGGAACAGTTTGCCGGGTACTATGTGGCAGAGCAGGACCGGGATGCGTGGATCTCCAAGATAAGTCTTGAAAATCTGGAACAGTGCCTTCGGAAAGATACGGATCTGGTACAGTTTATCTATCTCTCCGATAAGGGAAGGTATAAGGAGCTGCGCATCTGCTGCTTTGAAGGGCAGAGGGATATGTACCTGATGACATCCAGAGACGTGCATGATGTGATGAAGAAGGAGGAGGAGAGCCGCCAGGTGCTCGAAGAAGCGCTGAGAGCCGCGGACCGGGCAAACAGGGCAAAATCTGATTTCCTCTCCAGGATGAGCCACGAAATCCGAACGCCTATGAATGCAGTCATCGGCCTTACGGAGCTGTGCCTCAGATCAGAGGAGGGCTTTGACAGCTGCAGGACCAGACTGGAACAGATCAGAGTGTCTGCCGGTTATCTGCTGGCGCTGATCAACGATATCCTGGATATGTCAAAGATAGAAAACGGCAAGATGAAGATAACAGAGGAACCCTTCTCCCTGGGCGTGATGATGAGGGAGATTACGGATATCCTTCTCTTGCAGACAAAGGAAAAAAATATTCATTTTACCCTTCGCGCGGAGAACGAGGAGGATGCTTTTGAAGGTGACAGCATGCATATTAAGCAGATCCTTTTGAATCTTCTGTCAAATGCCGTGAAGTTTACGCCTGAGGGCGGGAGCATTCTTCTGGAAGCAGGGGTGCAGCCGGAAGAGAAGGGGATTCTGCCGGTACGGTTTCTGGTAAAAGATACGGGGATCGGAATTGCCCGGGAGGATCAGGAGAGGATCTTTAAAGCTTTTGAACAGGTAGAAGAAACAGAGAGCCGCCAGATGGGAACCGGCCTGGGCCTGTCCATCAGCAGAAGCCTGACAGAACTTATGGGCGGCACTCTGAGCGTGGAAAGCTGTCCGGGCAAAGGCGCTGCGTTTTCCTTTACGCTGCCTTTGAGAAGGGGAACGCTCTGCAGAGAGGATACTTCCGGGTGTGAGTGCAGATGGGAGGATTTAAGAGTCCTTTTGGCAGAGGATAACGAGATCAATGCGGAGATAACAGCAGAAATTTTGAAAATGTGGGGAATCCGGACAGACCTGGCAGCAGATGGAAAACAGGCCGTCCAGTGTTTTGCAGACAGCAGGCCGGAGACCTATGGAATGATACTGATGGACTTAAAAATGCCGGTTATGGATGGTCTGAAGGCTGCGCGGGCAATTCGTCATATGGGACGGGAGGATTCTCTCTCAGTGCCCATCGTGGCCATGACTGCCAATACGTTTCAGGAGGATGTGGAGGCCGCTGAAAAGGCCGGTATGAACGGTTTTCTGGCAAAGCCCGTGGACGTGAAAAAGATGCAGGACATGATAGAAAAATTCTGCAGAGCGTCCGTAGTATATGGGAACAGACAGGAGAAAAACGAGGAAGGGTTATAAATAGATGCAGAGAGAAAAAACCATGCTGATTGCAGATGACGTAGAATTGAACAGAGCACTCCTGGAGAACATCTTTGATGATGAGTACAGTATTCTCCAGGCTGCAGACGGAGTGGAAGCCATGGAAATCCTGCGCAGCCAGCCGGTGGATGTTGTCCTGTTGGACATTGTCATGCCGCGCATGGATGGATTTGAAGTCCTGAAAGCCATGAAAGAAGAGGAAAGCCTTTCAGGCATTCCGGTGATTATGGCTACCTCAGAGAAAGAAAAGTCTGAGGAGCGTGCCCTCATACTTGGGGCGGATGATTTTATCAACAAGCCATACCGGGCCATGGTGGTAAAAAAACGTGTGGAAAACATAGTGGTCAAGCATATTCTGGAGCGAAAAAGGCTGGAGAATGCTCTTTTTGAGACGAGAAATGAATTGAATTCCCTGATTGATTCTGTTCCGGGCGGCATCGGTGTCTGGAAAGTGACAGATAAGGTACAGGTGGAATATTTTAATGATGGATTCTGCCGTCAGTTCGGCTATGACAGGGAGGAATTCCAGGAAAAGTTTACCAAGGATCTGACTGTTTTATGGGTTGGAGGCGATACGGAATATATACTTAAGCGGCTCAGGGAAAATCAGGACAGCAGTGACAGGATTTCTCTGGTCCATCAGGTGAGAAGAAAGGACCAGATCCTCAGGTGGTTCAGTCTGAATGCGCTGAAATACAAGGAGGAGGATGGCGTGCCTGTGTACCGTATTGTAAATATTGACGTGACGGAGAGCAGGGAGAATGAGCTTCTCATAGAACAGAAAAATGAGGAGCTTAGGTATCTGCTGGAGCACGATGCTCTCACCGGCCTTTATAACCGTTCTACCTTCTGTAGAAAGACAGCGGATTTTCTGAGACAGAATCCAAATGGCACCTACAATATGGTGCAGTTTGACATAGAGCGTTTTAAGGTGATCAATGAGTTATACGGCAATTTTATGGGTGACAGGATACTGCTCCTCATCGCCGAGGGTCTCCAAAAATGTCTGAAAGATAAAGGAACCTACGGCAGACTGGAGGCGGACCATTTTGCTGTATGTCTGCCCGCCGGCACAGAGGAGCTGCAGTATGTGCGGGAGCAGATGGACAAGAGCCTTGCGTCTGTGAAGATAGAACAGAAGATCAATCTCTATTATGGCGTCTACACGGTAGAGGACAGAGACATGTCTGTGGATCTGATGTGTGACAGAGCCAATCTGGCACTGCGCACTGTAAAAGGAAATTCAAACCGCTCTTACGCGGTGTACAATGATGAGCTTCATCAGGTAGTCTTAAGTGAGCAGCAGCTCACCAATTCCATGGAGGAGGCACTTCTCCAAAGGCAGTTTGAGGTTTATTATCAGCCTGTTGTGGATCTGAAAACAGGGGAAGTGGTGAGCGCGGAGGCCCTGGTGAGGTGGAACCATCCGGAAAAGGGAATGGTGTCACCGGGATTCTTTATCCCGTTTTTTGAACATAATGGGTTCATTATTAAACTGGACGCCTATATCAGAGAGGAAGTCTGTAGGAACATTATGGAACTGGGGCGCCGGGGACTGAACTGTGTCCCTGTGTCCGTAAATGTTTCCAGGCTGGAATTTTATGATCCCAATCTCTGTAGAAGCATTATAGATTTGACAGAGAGGTACCGGCTGGAACCGGGAATGATGCGGCTGGAAATTACGGAAAGTGCTTATACAGACAATCCACAGCAGCTTTTGGCTGCCATGAAAGAGCTGCAGAATTATGGATTCCAGGTGCTGATGGATGACTTTGGCAGCGGATATTCTTCTCTGAATATGCTGAAGGATGTACCTGTGGATATCCTGAAAATGGATATGAAATTCCTGGAGAACCAGGGTATTTCAGGAAGAGGACCTGAGATCCTGGCATCCCTGGTGCGTATGGCGAAAAAACTCGGCATGCATACCATTGCTGAAGGGATCGAGACAAAAGAGCAGGGAGACTTTCTGCGCTCTGTGGGGTGCGAATACGGACAGGGCTATTACTATGCAAGACCTATGCCTGCAGATGCATTTACCAATCTGCTGATGGCAAGAGAAAATGTAAAGGGCTGATGGCTATGAAGGAACATCCCGAAAAGACCGGAAAACTGCTGGGAGTGCTTGGAACCTGCTGTCTCATATTTATTATTCTGGTCTCCTCAATTTTTGCCGTACAGCAGAAAAAGCTCAATGAGGAGTATGATACGCTGATCGGAAATAATCTCTCCGCCTACACGAAGAATCAGAAAAGGCAGCTCAACGGGAAAATATCGGATATTTTAAATACGATGAGTGCCATAGCGGCAGTGATGGATACCAACGGCCTGTCAGCTGAAGAGGAATGGTTTGCCCCTTTTCTGAACCGTATCGGAGATAAGAATAAGGGATACCATCTGGAATATCTGGATATGGATGAGATCAGAAAGGAACTGGAAAAGGGAGAATGCTGGTTTACGGAACAGAAGGTCTATCAGCAGCTCCTTCAAAAGGGTTCCACCGTATCCGACCATTTTTGTGTGGATGAGAAGGGGAAATATTACTTTGCGGTGGGAATTCCCGTGTCACAGGGTGGGCGGGTCACCGGGATACTGCAGACGGAAATCCCGGCTACCATCCTTACTTCTGTGACGCAGGAAAGCAAAATGTATAAGAAAGTCAGAACATTCATAGCAACAAGAGACGGCGAAATCGCCTATTCCAGGATTCCTGATTTTACCACGGACAGCAGTCTCTTTGGAATCCTGGAGGAAAGAGGGATTTCCTCCGAAGATGAAAAAAAAGTCAGAGATATGCTGGAAAACGGCAAAAATACGGAAATTGCAGACAAGATTTTGCTGGACGGGCTGCATTTTTATGTGTCTGTGGAAAAAATGGATTACAATGGCTGGTACATTGTCAATTTTGTCAGCGAGGAGGATGTGTTGGTCAGCTCCCGCGCAGTCTACCGAAACGTACTTCTTACGGGAATGCTTCTCATAATTCTCACCATGGCTGCGGTCTGTGCAGGCTTTGCGGTGCTCAGAAGACAGCAGAGAGAGCGTGTGCTGGAACAGAAGCGCTTTGCGGCTCTTGCCCAGTTCTCCGACACTGCACTGTTCGAGTATTTCTGCGGGCAGGATGTATTGGAGTTCACCAATAATGCCAGGAGTATGCTGGGACTGGATACTCTTCGTTTTGAAAAATTTTCCCATACGATCGATAAGGGACTCATACATCCTGACGACAGGGAGATGGTGTACAACACTTTAAAAGAAATGCCCCATTCTCTGGATACCAGAAGCATACAGCTCAGGGTAAAGGGAAAAGAAGGCCGGTATTATTGGTATTCCTGCCATCTTAAGGCTATCTTTAACGGAAAAGCCAAAGACAGCGTGGTGGTGGGCAAGCTTCAGGATATAACGGATATCAAGCAAAGAGAACAGAGATTGGTAGAAATCAGCGAGAGGGACGTGCTAACCAACACTTATAATAAGTCCGCGGTAGGGAAGATATCCCAGAGCTTAAAAGAAAATACGGCAGGTGTGCTTTTTATGATCGACCTTGATGATTTTAAAAGCATCAATGATAAATGGGGACATGAGGTCGGAGATATTGTCCTGAGAAAAGTCGGTGAGGTTTTAAACAAAACTTTTCGCTCGGATGACCTGGTGGTGCGCATGGGCGGAGATGAATTTGCAGTGTTCCTGCAGGGTAAGGTGGATTCAGAACTGGCGAAAAAGAAAGCTGATATGATATTAGAGGAGATAAGAAACATTCAGGTGGAGGGTGTGGGAAAACCGGTATCCGCCAGCATTGGTGTTGCCATAAGCCCCAGGGACGGTGCCACATTCCCACAGCTTTACCGGGCAGCGGATACGGCCATGTACCGGGTGAAAAAGTCGGATAAAGACGGTTTTTGCATCAGCAGGTGAAAAATCCATTGACAAACAGGCCATTTATGCATAAACTAAAGACAGATATGGAAAAAGCTGTGAATGGAAAGAGTAGCCTGGGAATTTTTACAGAGAAGGACAGTCACCGGCTGAGAGCTGTCCGAAAAGGAAAAGGTGAAAGTGCGTCCGGGAGCTGACCTGCCTGTCTGACAGGAAGGTCCGCAGACCTGCGTTAAAGGTATGAGCGGGGGACAGATTGTCCTCAAGTAGAGTGGAACCGCGGAGTGATATCTTCGTCTCTATATGGCAGGAACAGCCATATAGAGACGTTTTTTATTATAGAAAGGAAACAGACCATGGGATTTGTCAAACATATAAGAGAAGAATTTCAGGTTATCCAGGAAAGAGACCCGGCGATCAAGACGCCGCTGGAAGTCCTTCTGTATCCCAGCTTCCGTGTCATGATCCAATATAGAAGGGCTCACAGGCTCTATGAAAACGGCCATTATTTCCTTGCCAGATGGATTTCCCAGAGGGCAGCCAGAAAAACAGGTATTGAAATCCATCCTGGGGCAAAAATAGGAAAGGGACTGTTTATTGACCATGGTACCGGTGTTATCATTGGAGAGACTACAGTCATAGGCAATAATGTGACTCTTTACCAGGGAGTGACTTTGGGCGGCACAGGCAAAGAGACCGGCAAGCGCCACCCTACCCTGAAGGACAATGTGATGGTAAGTGCCGGTGCGAAAATACTCGGTTCCTTTACCATAGGAGAGAATTCAAAAATCGGTGCGGGAAGCGTGGTGCTGGAGGAGATACCGCCCAACTGTACTGTGGTTGGCGTACCCGGGCGTATTGTGAAGCGGGAGAATCAGAAGGTGCCAAGAAGTGATATGGACCAGATCCATCTTCCGGACCCGGTTTTGGAGGATATCAGGAAACTACAGAGTGAGAATGAAAATCTGAAATCAAAGCTGCAGAAGCTAGAATACGCATTTCAGGAATTGATAGAAGAAAAGGAGTAAAGACATGAAGATTTACAATACACTGACAAAGAGGAAAGAAGATTTTATTCCCTTAGAGGAAGGAAAAGTAAAAATGTATGTGTGCGGACCAACCGTATACAATTTTATCCATATAGGAAATGCAAGGCCTATGATCGTATTTGACACTGTCAGAAGATATATGGAGTATAAAGGATATGAGGTAAATTACGTATCCAATTTCACGGATGTGGATGATAAGATCATTGCAAAAGCCATCGAGGAAGGGGTTCCCGCAGAGGAGATTTCTGAGCGCTATATCAAGGAATGTAAAAAAGATATGGCCGATATGAATGTAAAGCCCGCTACCACACATCCCCTGGCAACCCAGGAAATTGATGGTATGATCCAAATGATCCAGACTCTCATTGACAAGGGTTTTGCCTATGCGGTGAATGGTACGGTATATTTCAGAGTTAAGAATTTCAAGGAGTACGGTAAGTTGTCCCACAAGAATCTGGATGACCTGCAGTCAGGATTTCGTTCCATCCAGGTATCAGGAGAGGACCAGAAGGAAGATCCTCTGGATTTTGTTCTGTGGAAGCCGAAAAAGGAAGGGGAGCCTTACTGGGTATCACCCTGGAGCGAAGGAAGGCCGGGCTGGCATATTGAGTGCTCTGTCATGTCAAAAAAATACCTGGGTGAGGAGATTGACATTCATGCAGGCGGCGAGGACCTGGTATTTCCCCATCATGAGAATGAGATCGCCCAGTCTGAGTGCTGCAATGGAAAAATTTTTGCAAAATACTGGATGCACAATGCGTTCCTGAATATTGATAATAGAAAAATGTCAAAATCTCTAGGGAATTTCTTTACTGTCCGTGAGATCGGCGAGAAATATGACCTGCAGGTTCTGCGCTTTTTCATGCTGAACGCCCATTACAGAAGTCCCCTCAACTTCAGTGCAGAGCTGATGGAGGCATCCAAGAATGCACTGGACCGTATTGTGACCTGTGTGGACCAGCTAAAACATCTCCTTGAAAGTGCCCAGGGTGAGGAGCTTTCCCAGTCAGAGAAAGCAATGCTTCCGGAGATCGAAGGGCTTGTGAAGAAGTATGAGGAGTCCATGGAGGATGATTTCAATACGGCAGATGCCATCGCAGCCGTTTTTGAGCTTGTAAAATTCACCAATACTCAGGTGGACGGCAGCAGCACCAAAGCATTTGCGGAACTGCTCTTTGATAAGATCACAGGCCTGTGTGATGTGCTTGGGCTGATGGTGAATAAAAAGGAAGAGGTCCTTGACTCTGTGATAGAAAGCCTGATCGAAGAGCGCCAGGCTGCCAGAAAGGCAAAGGATTTTGCGCGTGCAGACGAGATCCGTGACCAACTGGCCTCCATGGGCATCATTTTAAAAGACACAAGAGAAGGTGTACAATGGAAGAGAGCTTAAAAAAGTTAAAAGATATGTTTGGCCTGGAGGATACGGATATCCGTACGTATTCTCCTCTGACTTTGGCTTATATGGGAGATGCCATCTACGAGCTAATCATCCGTACCATTCTGGTGGAAAAGGGCAATACGCAGGTAAATAAGCTGCATAACCGCGCCAGCAGGCTTGTAAAGGCATCTGCCCAGTCATCCATGATAGAGAAGCTGAAACCCCACCTCACAGAGGAGGAGGCAGCCGTGTACAAGCGGGGCAGAAACGCGAAATCTTATACTATGGCGAAAAATGCCAGCATGTCAGACTACAGAAGAGCAACCGGTTTTGAGGCGCTCATGGGATACCTGTATCTCACGGAACAGTGGGAACGTATGCTGGAGCTGATAAAAATAGGTTTGGAAGAAGGAGAAACAGATGGAAGAGAAATTCCAGGAGAGTAAAGTAGAAGGCCGTAATGCGGTGCTGGAGGCATTCCGGTCAGGCCGCGTGGTGGACAAGCTGTTCGTGCTGGAGAGATGTGAAGACGGTCCGGTCCGTACCATTTTGAGAGAAGCGAAAAAACACGATACTATGGTTCGGTTTGTAAAAAAGGAACGTTTGGACCAGATGTCTGAGACAGGAAAGCACCAGGGTGTCATTGCCGTGACGGCAGCTTATGACTATGCTGAGGTGGAAGACATTCTGAATAAGGCAAGAGAGAAGGGAGAGGCTCCCTTTGTAGTGATCCTTGACAACATTGAGGACCCTCACAACCTGGGAGCGATCATCCGTACTGCCAATCTGGCAGGTGCCCACGGGGTTATCATACCGAAGAACAGGGCAGTGGGCCTTACAGCCACAGTGGCCCGCACTTCTGCCGGCGCCCTGAACTATACACCTGTGGCCAGAGTGACAAATATTGCCAGGACCATAGAGGAACTGAAAAAAGAGGGGCTGTGGTTTGTCTGCGCAGATATGGGCGGTACCAGCATGTATCAGCTTGATCTGAAGGGACCCATGGGTCTTGTGATCGGAAATGAAGGGGAAGGCGTATCCCGGGTGGTAAAAGAGAAGTGTGACTTTGTGGCATCCATTCCTATGAAAGGGGATATTGATTCCTTAAATGCTTCCGTTGCTGCGGGAGTATTGGCCTATGAAATTGTGAGACAGCGGCTTTTGGGATAAGATATGGAAAATTACGAACAATTTACGGACGAAGAATTAATAGAGCGGCTGAGAGACGGTGAGCAGGAGCTGGAGGACTATCTCATGGAAAAGTACAAGGGGATGGTGCTGAAGAAAGCGCATGCCATGTTTATCGTGGGCGGAGAACGGGAAGATTTGATCCAGGAGGGCATGATCGGCCTGTTCAAGGCTTTGAGAGATTATCAGCCGGGGAAAAGTGCTGTCTTTTCCACCTTTGCCAATCTGTGTGTGGAGCGTCAGCTTTATAAAGCCATAGAGATGTCCGGAAGGCTTAAAAACAAGCCGTTGAACTCCTATATATCTCTGAGTGAGGAGGAGAGTCCTATTCTGGACAGCCTGGCTTTTGAGCAGCAGGACCCTGAGGCTATTGTCATAGACCGGGAGAATGTGAATGTCATGCAGGAGAAGATCAGGCAGCATCTGAGTTCCTTTGAAACCCAGGTGCTGGACTCTTATCTGGAGGGAATGACGTATACCCAGATTGCGGAGGCCATGGAGAAAAGCCCCAAATCCATTGACAATGCCCTGCAGAGGATCAGGGGAAAGATCAGAGAATTCTTAGAGTAGAAGGACTGCCGAAGGCGGTTTGACATAGGACTTTTGCAGTCTGTGTGCATATTTTTGTTGTTATAAAGCCGAAAGGCTGAATAGTAAGCAGCCACATAATGTTAAAAAAATAACAGCATTGACAGGCGCTCATTTTGGTGGTATCTTAATACACAATAAGGTGAAAGGATGTGATCGCGCACATGGAGGATAGCGACGATAGTGATAGTGCATATAGCAGATTAGCTGCCCCATGTCGTATTATGGATAGGTAAGGCGTGGTCTGTATACGGAGGAATCCGGATACAGGCTGTGCCTTTTTGTGTTTTTTTAAACCCCGAATTTATGAGGGAAAATTCCATAGTACGATTTTAGGAGGTATATGAGTTATGATAGGAGCAATACTTTTACAGGTTATTTTGATTTTTTTGAATGCTACATTTGCCAGTGCGGAGATCGCGGTGATCTCCATGAATGAGACACGGCTGCGCAAGCTGACAACAGATGGCGATAAAAGGGCTGTGAAGCTGTCCGCCCTGACAGAACAGCCTGCCAGGTTTTTGGCCACCATTCAGGTTGCCATTACACTGGCAGGACTGCTGGGAAGTGCGTTTGCTGCGGAAAATTTTGCCGGGCCGTTAGTAGGTAAGCTGATAGCAGCAGGGGTGTCCATTCCGGAATCAGTGCTGAAATCCATAGCGGTATTTCTGATCACACTGATACTGGCTTATTTCAATCTGGTATTTGGTGAGCTGGTACCAAAAAGGATTGCCATGAAAAAGGCCGATTCCATGGCGCTGTCCATGTCGGGTATGCTCTATACAGTGTCCAGAGCATTTGCACCCCTGGTATTTCTGCTGACAGTCTCCACAAACCTGATCTTGAAACTTATGGGGATCAATCCGGAGGAAGAGGAGGAGAAGGTTTCCGAGGAGGAGATCCGCATGCTTCTCATGGAAGGAAACGCCCAAGGAACCATTGATGCCCAGGAAAATGAGATGATCCAGAATATTTTTGATTTTGACGATATGGATGCGGAGCAGATCTGTACCCACCGAATTGATGTGGATGCGTTGTATCTGGAGGATGATATGCAGGAATGGGAGGACACAATATGCCGCAGCCGTCATTCTTTTTATCCCGTGTGCGGTGAGAGCTGTGACGATATTGTGGGAATCCTGGATACCAGGGACTATTTCCGCATGAAGGACAGGTCACGCGAGGCTGTCATGGAGCAGGCTGTAGATAAGGCATGGTTTGTGCCGGATGGAATGAAAGCAGATGTGCTCTTTGCCAATATGAAAAAGAACAGGACATATTTTGCTGTACTGGTTGATGAATACGGCGGTGTTTCAGGGATTGCTACGCTCCACGACCTGATGGAAGCCCTTGTGGGAGAGCTTTATGAAGCGGAGGAGCCGCTGCGGCCGAAGGAAATTGAGAAAATCGGTGAGAAAGAGTGGAAGATACAGGGCTGCGCACCCTTGGATGACGTTGCCGAAGCCTTAGGGATCCACCTTCCTACGGATACTTACGACACCTTCAACGGATTTATCTGCAGCATTATCGGAAGGGTACCAAAGAACGGTGAGCGGTTCGAGTGCGAATTTTTGGGCGTACGGGTCAAGGTACACTCTGTGGAAAACCATAGAATCGGCAATACCACACTCCATCTGATTGACGAAAATCCTCTGCCCTGTTAAAATAGAGGGAAGTAAAGTGTTACAGCAGAAAAGACGGGAGGTAGCAACATGAAGGAAAGAACAATTCTGGTAGTAATACCTGTGAGAGAAGAACATAGAGAACTTTTGGAGGAGGCGGCACCGGGAAACCGTTTTGTGTATTCCTCCATCAAAGAGGTGAGCAGGGAGCAGGTGCAGGAAGCAGATATCATTCTGGGGAATGTCCCTGCAGATAAAATAGGGGCTTCCAAAAAACTGGAGTGGCTGCAGCTAAATTCTGCGGGAGCTGATGCCTATGCAGGAGAGGGTATTCTGGATAAGAATACAGTTGTCACAACATCCAACGGAGCTTACGGAAAAACAGTATCAGAGCATATGTTTGCCATGCTGCTGGCCATGCAGAAGAAACTGCATCTCTATCGTGACAGCCAGAACAAGCACATCTGGGACGAACACGGAACTGTGACATCCATTGCGGATTCCACGGTGCTTATCTTTGGAATGGGAGATATCGGGCGCCATTTTGCTAAAATGGCACATGCCCTGGGGGCTTATGTGATCGGTGTTAAGAAGAATCCCGGAAATTGTCCGGAGTATATTGATGAGCCCCATCTGATGAAGGACTGCAGAGAACTGCTTCCCCATGCGGATGTGGTGGTTTCCTTTTTGCCAAGTACATCAGAGACAAGAGGTCTGTTCAACAAAGAGATGTTTCATCTCATGAAACCGGGTGCGTTCTTTTTAAACGGGGGACGCGGCGATGCAGTCTGTACAGAGGAACTCTGTGAGGTGCTGGATGAAGGACGTCTGGCCGGCGTGGCCTTGGATGTGACAAAGCCGGAGCCTCTTCCTGCAGACCACAGGCTTTGGGATTATCCCAATGTGTTTATAACGCCCCATATATCAGGCTTTTATCATCTTCCGGAAACTCTGGATAAGGTGGTGAATATCTGCACTGAGAATCTGAAGCGGTACATGCAGGGACAGAGACTCAGGAATGTCATGGATTTCCAGGCGGGATATTGCAGCGGAAATAAAAAATAAAGCCATTGGGTATGGAATGCCCTGTGCGGTGCGGAATTTAGACATCGCACAGGGAACAGTAACCGGATACGACAAAAAAATAAAAAAGTTTTCAAAAATATCTTGACATTTGACACAACTTTTGTTAGAATTCTTAATTGTGATGACGAGTTACACAGCACATCACTAGGAATGCTGCCTTGGCTCAGTTGGTAGAGCGTCGCCTTGGTAAGGCGGAGGTCGGCGGTTCAAATCCGCTAGGCAGCTCGATGGAAACCCTTGAATTTTCAAGGGTTTTTTGTTGTTTTAAGGGAGAGAAAAACCGTCCGGGGAGGGCGGAGTTTTTGGAGAGGTTATCTACGCAATTTGTGAAGCCAGGGGATATACCGTTGAAAAGCTGCATGCTGTCAGGGAAGAAAAACGCCGGCGGCGGGGCGGGTTTGAGAAAAAGATTTTATTGGTTTCAAAAGATTAAAATTGGATTATAGGAATACCCTTTATGAGTTTGCATTCATCATAAAGGGTATTTTTTTGTGCCTGGGTAACGATTCGGCGGCCGGGGATTTATTTTATACCTCTTTTCTTTGCAGTAGAAAGTAGCGAAGACGGAGTTTAAAAGAGAATGTTGAGAAAAAGTTCATGATATGGGCGATTTCAGAAGTCAATAAATATATTGAAATTATGCATAAACGGATTGAAAATATTGTCTGTGTCAAATGACACAAATGGTAAAAATTGGAAAAATTTTAATGTGTAGAAATTTGAGAGGGAAAATTGTGAAATATTCATAATTGACCGCTGTAAATAATTGTGATAATATGCAGATATAAACAAAAAAGTTCATTTTTATGGATGCATCCGAAAATGAATGGTAACTAAATATGAAAAAAAGTTGTGTCATATGACACAGAGGAGAAGGAAATGAAGAGAAGCGAATATGATCAGATTAAAAAGGAAGGACTGGAACTGATGGAAAAGGCCGGTATCTATCTGACACCGGAAGAAAAGGAAAGGATGGAAGTTACAGATTTTGGTCTGAATGATCCTTATCACGAAGGTCTTATGCTGCATGTTTATGTAAATACAAAAAGATGCTGCGCCAAGGAACTGCCTATGCTCCCCGGACAAATCTGTGCAGAACACAGACATCCGCCCCTTGGACCGGACAATCCGGGTAAAGAAGAGACCTTCCGCTGCCGTTACGGAGAAGTATATGTACATGTTCCCGGAGAGCCAACCCAGACTCCCAAGGCAACGATTCCGGAGGGAAAGGAAGACGTATATACTGTTTGGCATGAAATTGTACTGAAGCAGGGGGAACAGTATACCCTGGCACCGAATACGAAGCACTGGTTCCAGGCCGGGCCGGAGGGTGCAGTGGTCTCAGAGTTTTCATCATACAGTGATGACGGCACGGATGTCTATACAGATCCTGCGATTTCAAGGTTTACTACAATAGAAGAATAAAAAGCGGGGGCTGTTTATGATCGTACAAAAGCTGGGAGGAACGGATTGGAAATATAGAGATATACAGGAGAAAGAGTGGCATGATGCAAATGTTCCTGGTACCTTGTTTATGGATATGATAAGAGAAGGGAGAATCCAAAATCCTTTTTATCGTTTCCAGGAGAGAGAATTTCAGGAGCTTGCACAAAAGGATTATGAATATGAGCTGCGTTTTGCCGTACAGGAGGATGTGTTTTTCAGAGAAAAACAGTTTTTGGTGTTTGAAGGGATTGATACGATCGCAGACATCTGTCTGAACGGTGTTGAGATTGCCCAGACAGAAAATATGCACCGTACATACCGGCTTCCGGTAAAGGGGATATTACAGGAAGGGGAAAACCTGCTGCATATCACCCTGCATTCGCCGGTGCGTTACATAGAAGAACAGCACAGAAAACACCCCCTGCCTGAGTTTAATACGGCAAGCCCTCATGGCTTTTCACAGATACGGAAAATCCACAGTTCCTTTGGATGGGATGCAGAGCCGAATGTGCCGGATTTGGGAATCTGGAGAGAGGTATACATAGAGGCTTACGACAAGGCGCGTATTTCCCATGTATATACCAGACAAAGACATGAAGAAGGAAAAGTTTTTTTGAAAACAGAGACTTTGGTGGACACGGTATGTGGGAGAGAGGCAGACGTAAGTATAATTTTATATGATCCGGAAGGGACAGAAATATCCAGAAAACAGACAAAATGCATAGAATCTCTATCGGAAGCCTGGATAGAGATTGAGAATCCTCAAATCTGGTGGCCTAACGGGTATGGAGATCAACCGCTTTATGAAATCTGTGTCAAAATGCAGTGCGGGAAAGAGCGGGATGAGAAACGTTTTTCTGTGGGCCTTCGCACGATGGAGGTGAGAAGGGAAAAAGATGCCTTTGGAGAAAGCTTTGCTTTTTATGTAAATGGTGTTCCTGTATTTGCAAAAGGAGGAAGCTATACTCCTCCGGATAAATTCCTGACAGCCTGCAGGGGACAGCGTCACGAGGAGTTGATCCGTCTTTGTAAGGAGGCTAATTATAATTGTATTCGCATATGGGGTGGGGCGGTATATCCTGACGATGAATTATATGATTTGTGTGACAGGAACGGAATTTTAATCTGGCAGGATCTGATGTTTGCCTGTGCATTATATCCCTCTGACGAGGCGTTTTTGGAAAGCATCAGGGAAGAAGTGAGAGACAATGTGATCAGACTTCGGAATCATGCATGCCTTGTGCTCTGGTGCGGGAATAACGAAAATGAGTGGTTTCATGACTATGAGCATCATGCAGAGGGGCTGACTCAGGAACTGAGAATGAAGAACCTGCAGCAGTATGAAGTGCATCTGGCTGAAGTGGTCAGGAAATATGACCCGGACAGGCTGTTCTGGCCCAGTTCTCCATCCAGCGGGGGAGGGTATTACGACCCGAATGGATATGAAAAAGGGGATGTGCATTGCTGGTATGTCTGGTATCTGCCTGCAAAACCCTATACTTTTTACCGAGACTGTACAGGAAGATTCATCAGCGAATTTGGGTTGGAATCCTTCCAGAATTATAAGACGCTTTGTAATTATTTGGATCCGGAAGACATGAGCCCCAATTCAGAAGTGATGGATTACATGCAGCGATGCAGTGACAATTACTGCAATATGGGGAATGGAAAGATCATGAACTATATTTTCCAGGAGGTTCAGACACCCCAGAGCTTTAAGGAATATATTTTTGCGTCCCAGTACGCCCAGGCTGAAGGTATAAAATACGGAACCTGCCATTTCAGAAGCATGAAACCAAGGTGTATGGGAGCTCTCTACTGGCAGATCGTAGACTGTTTTCCAGGCACAAGCTGGTCCGGCATTGATTACGAATACCGTTTGAAAGTTCTGCATTATTATGCAAGACGCTTTTTCAAACAGGTCATTCTGTGTGTGAGAGAGGACCGGTTTGAATCACGCAGGCTGGAGATATTGGCGGTAAACGATGATCCGGAAGGATTTGCGTCAAAGCTTTCCTGGTCCTTGAGAGATGCTGCCGGCCATGTAGTTAAGAATGGGGAAAAAACTATGCAGATCCCAGCCTCTTCCTCCACTGTCATTCAGGAGATGGACTGGTCAGAGGAGATCAAAGAGGAGGATAGGAAAAAATATTATCTGGAACTATTTTTATACGGTCAAAATGATGAGATGATTGCTGAGGAGACTTACCTGTTTGTAAAACCTAAACATTTTCAGTTTATGCATCCGGAATTTATGGTGGATGTACAGAATCAAAGGGAAAAGTATATCTTGAATATTCAGACTACTTGTTTTGCTAAATGTATAAAAATGGATTTAGAGGATAATGATTGTGAGTTTTCGGATAACTGTTTTGACCTTTCGCCGGGAAGAACAAAAACAGTGGAGATAGATAAAAAGAGTCTCCGCCGGCAGATCACAAAAGAGGAGCTGAAAAAACAGCTCATAGTTGAGAATGTAAACGATATTGGCAAAAAATTATAATGTGAATTTGGGAGGAAAACAATGAGAAGAAGAATTGCTGTGTTATTGGCAGGGTTGATGGTCTGTTCTATGCTGACTGCCTGTGGTTCCACGGAAGAACCCAAGGGAGAACCTGAAGCAGAACAGGGGGAGACAAAGGAAGAGGCAAAGGAAGAGAAAGAACCTGAAGCAGAGAATGAATCTGAGACAGGCGGTGACTTTACAGAGGAGGTTACGCTGGATATTGCTATGATGTGGCCTCTTGACAGCACTACAGATGCAAAATCATACGCGCTGAACCGTGCCATTCAAAGGCTGGAGAAGGATTATCCGAATATTAAAGTAAATTATGATGGTTCTGTACATGATGATTATCAGACGATTATGATGACCTATGCCGCAGCAGATACGCTTCCGGATGTATTTAACGTAAAGGGAGCATGGATTCCGAATCTGGTGGAGAACGAGCAGATAGGTACTGTGGATGAATTTTTTGAAAATGATAAAGACTGGTCAGATAAATTCGATGATGAAGTGCTTTTTGATATGGAGTACGACGGACATTACTATGGTGCACCATTCCAGAATCTCTGCTGTTCCCTGGTAATATACAATAAGGATATCTATAAATCTGTGGGATACGAAAAGTTCCCCGAGACATGGGAAGACATGATGGATTGCTTTGCTAAGCTGAAAGAGGCTGGCTATGTGCCTTTAGGTGTGGGAAACAGCGGACAGTGGGTTGCCAACTCCTGTATCTTCGGAGCAATGGGAGACAGAGGTGCCGGAAGCAAATGGTATGATGACATCATGGAAGGCACCGGGGATGGATTCCTGGATGAAAATATGTTAAAAGGCGTAGAGAAGATGGCAGAACTGGCAGAAAAAGAGTATTTAAATACGAACCTGAACAGTATTGACCAGTTTGAAGTTATGCCGCCGTATCTCAATGAGGAGTATGCTTCTTATGTGGATGGCTCTTGGACCTTTGCCACACTGATCGCAACAGCAGGCGATGACCAGAGTGTAGTAGAGAAATCAGGCGTGGCTGTTCTGCCTGCAATTGACGGAGGCAAGGGCGATTATCCGGCTACACCTGGCGGCTCTGCATGGGGGCAGGCATATAACGCAAAACTTACCGGAGCCAAAAAGCAGGCGGCAGAATTGTTTATCAAATATACCACGGATGAAGAATGGTGTAAGGATCTGGCAGAAAAAGGTGATTTTGGAGGTATGAATATAGACTACGATTACAGTGCAATTTCTCCTCTTGTCCAGGAATATGCACAGCTTAAAAACAGTGTGAAAAAGACCCCACAGTATGACTGTCATTTTGATACTTCTGTCATTGATGCTATGAATACAAACTTCCAGGAACTTCTCATTGGAGAAATTACCCCGAAGGAATGGGGAGAACGTGTTCAGGAGGAATATGAGCTGACTCTTGACTGATGACAGGTAAGCAGTTTTGTACAAAGGGACCGGTCCAAGGCCGGTCCCGGCAGATAAATTTAGAAAGGCGGTGGCTGCCAAATGGCAAACAACAAGGTACTGCAGCCTAAGAAGAGAACTCTTTTTCTGTACATGTTTCCGAGTGTAGTGCTGTTTCTTGTATTTACAGCGATACCTATTGCTATGGCGATTTATTATTCTCTGTTTAACTGGTCCGGAGGAAAGAAAAAGATATTTCTGGGGCTGGACAACTATTCCAGATTATTGGGAGATTCCATATTTGGAAAGGCATTGCTCAATAACTTTATTCTGGCAGCCTGTTGTGTGATCTTTCAGGTGGGAATTGCATTTATAATTGCTTCTCTAATCTGTTCCAAAGGCCTTAAATTAAAATCTTTTCACCAGTTCGCGATATTTATGCCGGTTGTTCTGGCGCCAGTTGTGGTGGGCTTTCTGTGGAAAATCATTTACAGCCAGGATTACGGACTTTTAAACTTTCTGCTGAGGTCAGCAGGATTGGAGAGTTGGATCCGGCCATGGATCGACGATGTGGATCTAGTTATGAAATGTATAACGGTGCCTATTGTATGGCAGTGGATTGGACTGTATGTGGTTATTTTTGTCAGTGCCATGAAAAACATACCCGAGGAGATTTTTGAGAGCGCAGCACTTGACGGGGCAGGGGGAATCAAAAAGGCAGTTTTTATCACATGGCCTATGACTATGGATACAGTGAAAATTTCAGTTATCCTGGCTGTTTCCGGGTGTATGAAGATCTTTGAACATATCTATATCATCACCAGCGGAGGGCCGGGTACCGCGTCTATGGTGGGGGCTATGTATGCTTACAAAACGTCCTTTATTAAACAGCGGTTTGGCTATGGCTCTACCATATCCGTAGGGATCATGGCGGTGAGTCTGACACTGGTTCTGCTATGCAATGTGATATTCGGGAAGGGAAAGAAGAAATATGAATAAAACTTACGGAGTGACGCAAATATCAAAAAAAATACTTATGCTGCTGGTAAATGTGCTCATAGCTCTTCTGTCTCTTTTCTGTCTGTTTCCTGTGGTATGGATGATTTATTCTTCTTTGAAGGATGAACCGTCATTTTTAAAAAATCTCATAGGGCTTCCTACTTCCCTTCATTTCAGCAATTATCTCTCTGCAATCAAGACGGGAAAGATGGATGTGGCATTTGTCAACAGTGTATTGGTCAGTGTTGTGGCTGTAGCGGCTTTGGTTTTCATAGCATTTGTGGCGGGAGTGGTTTTTGCCAGATATCAGTTCAAGGGTAAAACAATTCTTTACACCATGTTCCTGTCCGGAATGCTGATCCCTGTTCACAGTCTCCTAATACCGATTTTTGTGGAGTTAAAGCTATTTACACTGAATAATAATAGGTTTATACTGGCTCTAGTCTATGCCGCTTTTGGGCTGCCAAAGGCCATTTTCCTGGTGACGAGCTTTGCCGCCACCATACCAAGAGAAATTGAGGAAGCTGTGATCATTGATGGGGGAAATACCCATGATATCTTCTTCAAGGTGTTTTTACCGATATCCAAACCTATTCTTTCGACCGTGATTATTTTGAGCTTTTTGGATGCCTGGAATGAATTTCCGTTCTCTTTGGTGTTGATGGGAAAACCTGAGCTGAAAACGCTGCCGATCGCGCTGACATATTTTACAGGACAGCACTCCGTCCAGTATACGCCTATGATGGCAGGGCTTACCATAGCTACACTGCCGGTTGTGATCGTATATTTTCTGTTTCATAAGAAAATTATGGAAGGGATGGTGGCTGGTTCTGTGAAGGGATAAAACTTCAGCAGACAAGGAGAGATAAAAAAATATGGTAAGAGATCATTTAAAACTAGAGGTAGTCAGACTTTATTATCTGGAAAATTTAAGTCAGAATCAAATCGCAAAACAGATGGAGATTTCACGTTCCTATGTTTCAAAACTGCTTATAGAAGCCAGGAAGGAAAAGCTGATCGAGATAAGAAGCAGCAATCCGTGGCTGATCGAGACAGATGAGGAAAAGTACCTCAGAAAAAAATACGGGCTGAAAAAGGGATTTATAGTTTCAGCAGGCAGAAAAAAGGATGAGGGAAAAAGAGAGGCCTATTATCAGGAGCTTGGAAGGGTTTTAAATGATATTCTCAATGCCATTGTGAAGGATGGGGATACCATTGGCGTTGCATGGGGCAGAACGATCTATGAGTGCTCCAAGAGACTTTCCACAGAACAGGAGTATAAGGACATAAAGGTAGTTCAGTTATGCGGTGGATTGAGTCAGAACCAGAACAGCACATTTTCAGGGGAAATCAGCAAGAATTTTGTCTCTGCATTTGGGGGAGATGCGTATGCCATGACAGCTCCTGCCATTGTGGAAAACAAAGCGTATAAGGATATTTTCCTGAAAGAACATGGAATAAGCCGTGTGATGCAGCTTTGGGAAAATATGAATATAGCGGTATTTACGGTGGGTAAATGCGAACAGCAAAGTTCTCTTGTCCGTTCCGGCTACGTTCCGGGAGAGATGATAGAACATCTGAAGGAAAGCGGGGCTGTGGGAGAGGTTTGTACCCATTTTGTAGACAAAGAGGGAAAGTGTGCCAATCAGGATCTGGAGGACAGGACCATAGCGGTGCCCATGGAGCAGCTTAAAAACTGTGAATTCAGAATAGCCGTTATACTAGGTGAGAAAAGGCTTGAGACCCTGCGTGCGGTCCTTCATGCAGGCTATGCCAATGTTCTTATCATAGATGAGGAAGCGGCAGAGAAACTGATTCAGGAATAAGAGGAGAGGTATGTTAGCTTACATATTTGATAAACAGGGAAAACCTAAATTGACCGAAAAGGAAAAGCCGTCTCTTAAGGCGGGGAGCGGGGCAGTGATCAAACTGGAAGCCTGTTCCATCTGCGGTACGGATATCCGCATATACCGGTTCGGGAGTAATAAAATACCGGATGGGAGGATTTTAGGACATGAGATCGTGGGGCGTATTGCACAAATAAAAGAAAAGTATAGCAATGAATTTCCCGTAGGAACCTATGTATCCATGGCGCCTGCCATAGGATGTGGAAACTGCAGATGTTGTAAACAGGGATTTACCAATATGTGTGATGATCTGAAAACCATAGGTTTTGAATATGACGGAGGCTTTGCGGAGTATATGTCTGTTCCCGAATGTGCGTTTGAAATGGGGAATGTTTACAGACTGCCGCAGGAAGGAAACCATACAAAGTATGCTCTGAGTGAACCTCTTGCCTGTGTCATGAATGCCCAGTCTTATCTGCACATTGCACCGGGTGACTGTGTTCTTATTATAGGAAGCGGTATTATTGGCTGTATGCATGCAGAGCTTGCTGTGCATGCAAAAGCGGGAAAGGTAGTGATCGCTGAGACATCACAGGAGAGGATCTGCCAGGCGGAGAAATTATTGGAAGGAGTTTCTTTTATCAACTCTTCAAAGGAAAATCTGGAGGAAAAAATAAAAGAACTTACACAAGGCAATGGGGCAGATGTGGTGGTTACGGCCTGTTCTGTGGGAAAAGTACAGGAACAGGGCATGAAGCTTTTGGCAAAGAGGGGAAGAATATCCCTGTTTGGGGGACTTCCGGGGGAGTCTAAGGGATTTCTCGACAGTAATTTGATCCACTACAGAGAATTATCAGTTTATGGTGTCCATGCATCCACACCGGAGCAGAATAAAAAGGCAATGGAATATATCCGGGATGGTGTCATAGATGCGGAAAAATATATCAGCGCCTGTTATCCGTTGTCACGCGCAGGCGAGGCATTTGAGGAAGCTGAAAAGGGAGAAGCCATGAAACTGGTGGTTACTATGTAGAAAGGTGAGTATAAGGTTAAGAAGGAGAGGGAAGACAGCTTATGAAAGCAGTTAGAATGTATGCACCGGGGGACTTGAGAGTGGAAGAGGTTTCCATTCCGGAAATAGAAAAGGATGAGGTATTGGTAAAAGTCATGGCTGTGGGAATCTGTGGTTCAGATATCCCGCGGGCGAATAAATATGGGGCACATGTTTCCCCTATTATTCTGGGACATGAGTTTGGTGGTGTTATTGTAAAAAAAGGCGAGGAGGCCGGGAATTTTGAGATAGGGGACCATGTGACCGCTACGCCTTTGATCCCTTGTTATTCCTGCCACTGGTGCAGAGAAGGACAGTATTCCCTGTGTGATCATTATGACTATTACGGCTCCAGGAGAGATGGTGCCATGGCACAGTATATTGCTGTGAAGACAAGTAATCTGCTGAAGGTGGACAGAAAAGTTCCTTTTGAAGATATCGCCACAGTGGACCCCTGCGCGAATGCACTTCATGCCATGTTTAAAGCAGGATTTCAGCCGGGAGAAAATGTCTGCATTTTTGGAGCAGGGGCAATTGGTCTCTTTGCTGTGCAGTATGCAAAAATACAGGGAGCGGGAAAGATCATCACAGTGGATGTATGGGACAAGAAGCTGGATATGGCAAAGGAAGAGGGGGCAGACTATGTCATCAACTCCCTGCACACAGATGTCATACAGGAAGTAAAAAATGCCACCGGAGGAATAGGAGCAGACGTGGTGATCGACTTTTCCGGTTCGCCGGCTGCGCAGAAACAGTGTATCCGCTGTGCCAGAAAACAGGGAAAAGTGGTTCTGCTGGGCATTTCCCATCAGGGGCTTGCCTTATCGGAAGAAGAAGTGGATTACGTGATGAGAAGCGAGATTGAGATTGTAGGGTCCTGGAACTCTTTTACCAAGCCGTTCCCGGGAAGGGACTGGACGGAATCCATCAAGCTTTATGAAAACGGCATGTCCGCTAAGGGCATCATCAGTCATAGGATCTGTCTGGATGATGTGCCTGAGGTATTTAAGAAAATTGATGCAGGCGGTTATTTTTTCAGTAAAATCATGATTTTTCCTAACGGACAGGAGGCAGCATGACAGAAAACAGAGAGATTTTAAGACATATTGATCATACCCTTTTAAAGGCCACAGCAGAATGGGAGGAGATTCGGAAGCTGTGTGAAGAGGCAGTTACATATGGAACAGCTTCTGTCTGTATACCTCCCTGCTATGTGGAAAGAGTCCATAAAAGCTTTGGGAACAGTCTGGATATCTGTACGGTCATCGGATTTCCCCTGGGATACAGTACCAGGGAAACCAAGGTATTTGAGGCAAAAGACGCGGTGTCAAAAGGCGCACGGGAAGTGGATATGGTCATCAATATCACAGATTTAAAAAATGGAGACACAAAGAAGGTGACAGATGAGATCCGTGCCGTAAAGGATGCTGTGGGAAATACGGTTTTGAAAGTTATAATTGAAACCTGCTATCTGACAGAACAGGAAAAGATCGCCATGTGCAGAGCAGTTACCCAGGCCGGTGCGGATTATATCAAGACCTCCACAGGATTTGGCACAAAAGGAGCGTCTATTGAGGATATTCGTCTGTTCAAAGAATATATTGGGGAAAATGTAAAAATAAAGGCAGCAGGCGGAATACGGACCCGGGAGGAGCTGGAGGCATTTCTTTCTGAGGGATGTGACAGGATCGGAACGAGTTCAGCGGTAAAACTTCTTACAGAGTCAACAGATTCATGACAGGCGGCAGATAAAGGCCGTAAGGGGGAAAAAGATTGAACAGACAATTACTTATGGCGGTGGATTTGGGAACCAGTTTTATTAAGTGCGGTGTGTATGATACAGAGAGTATCTGTGTGGAAGAGGCCATGGAGCCGGTGAAGGATGAAAGACCCTCACCGGGGGTATTTATCCAGAGAGGCGATGATCTGTTCGCTTCTGTTGTGAACTGTATCAAAGTGGTTTCTGAAAAACTTGGGGAGCGGGCGCAGGATATTGCTGCCATAGCCTTCACAGGACAGATGTCAGGGTTTATGGGAGTGGGGAAGGACTGGGAGGATATTACCACATGGTCCTGTTCCCTGGATTCCCGGTATATGCCATATGCAAAAAGGCAGATGGAGGAACTGAAAGACGAGTTTTTGGAAATCAGCGGGACGAATTTTCCGCAGATGGCACCCAAATATGAATGGTTTAAGACAGAATATCCGGAGCTTTCAAAGAAAATTGAAAAATACGTAATGATCAGCGGCTATGTGATCGGCAGGCTGGGGGAGCTTAAAATGGAGGAGGCTGTAATGGACCGCTCCTATGCCTCCTGGACAGGTCTTGCGGATATCAGGAAGGATAAATGGTCAGAAGAGATATGCCAAAGTATTGGGTTGAAAGAAAAATATTTGCCTAAAATGGTGGAGTCCAATACTATTTGCGGATACTTAAGCGGACGGGCAGCCAGAGAGGTAGGCTTAAAAAGCGGGATACCTCTTGTCTCCGGAGCAGGGGACAAAGTGGCCGGATGTCTGGGTGCGGCCAATGTAGAGGCCGGAGATATTGTGTTTGAGGCATCTTCATATGGGGAAATAAGCTGCTGCGTGGAAGAGTACCGTCCGGATATGCAGGAAAAGCGTCTGGATGTTCTGGCAGCAGCAGTACCCGGAAAATATTACGCCACACATTTTATTGCAGGATCCGGTATTACCCTGGACTGGTTTGTGAATCATTTTGTCAGAAAAGAGGAGTCATTAAAAGATGCCTTCAGCAGAATTGACAGGGCGGCGAAAGCGGTTCCCGCAGGCTGTGACGGCATGATGGCTTTAGGACTTCTGGGCGGCAGTTCCATGCCATTGATCGAAGAACTGAAAGGTCTTTTTATGGGGTTTGACTGGAGCCATGATGCAGGACATTTCTACCGTGCACTTCTGGAGAGTTTTTCTTATGATTTTTCCCTTGCACTGGAACGAGTGGAACATCTCTATCCGGAATATCCGTGGGACAGGGTAAAGATGATCGGAGGAGGGGCGAAGTCTGTCCTTTGGCCGGAAATGGCTGCGGATATTACAGGGAAGACCCACTGCACCATGAATAGAGGTGACGTATCCATGTGGGGGGCGTGCATTCTTGCGGGAAACGCAGTTGGGATATTTGACAGCCTGGAGGAGACGGCTAAGAAATATGTAAAGGTTTCCGGCATATATGAGCCAGGTGCGGAGAATTGCAATATATATGAGGGCAGAAAGCGTCTGTATAAGGCATATATGCAGGAATTTCCGGCATTTTACAAAAGACTTGAGAAATATTCATGAGGAGCAGCTCATCAGTATAGATGACTATGATCATAAAAGGACTGAATAGTTGTCTGGAGGATAAAATATGGAGAAGATAAATCTGAATCAGGGATGGAAACTGCATGATTCCCCTCTTTTCTGGGAAAAAGACAAACTGGAAGCAGTAAGATCATTTCAGGAAGGGTGGCTTACCTGTGATGTACCTGCAGATGTGAGAATGCCTTTGATAAAAGAGGGAATTATCAAAGACCCTGTAGTGGCGGATCATTGTCTGGAATCAGAATGGGTGGAAAAACGTGCATGGTGGTTTTTTAAAGAGTTTGAAATCTGCGGTCTGTCGGGAAAGACCGCAGAGCTGGTTTTGGAAGCTCTGGATACCAAGAGCGATGTTTTTATCAATGGTCAGTATGCAGGCAGTCAGAAAAGTGTGCACTATCCATTTGTCTGCTCTGCAGGACATATGCTGAGAGAGGGGAAAAACGAGATTGCAGTCCGGGTATCCACAGGACTTGAAGAGGTTACGGACGAACAGCTCTCCCAGATCAACTGGGCAGTATGCCGGGAAGATGACAATGGAGGAAAATACAGAAGTGATTACCGAAGGGCCTTTGTGCGCAGGCCTCAGTACACGGTAGGATGGGACTGGGGGCCGCGGGTGGTTACCTGTGGAATCGTGGGGGATGTATATCTTCTTTGCAGTGAAAAGGCAGTGATCAGGGATGTGGAAATAAAGAACCGGCTTCAGGAAGATAAGGCTTTTTTGGAAGTGACAGCAGAGGTGGAAAGCCTGTCTATGGTTTCTACACAAAATTGTGATATAGAAGTGAAGGTTTTTTACGAAGAGCAGGTTTGTGCAGTATCTGTCCTGAAAGATCAGCTTCTGACTTCCGGCATGAATTATTTTTGTGTGGATATGGAGATAGAACATCCCAAGCTGTGGTGGCCAAATGGATATGGAGAACAGCCCCTGTACCGTGTCTCAGTGGAAATGACTTTGGATGGCGGGAGAAAGGAATGCAGGGAGATAACATATGGCATCCGCTCTCTGAGACTGGACACATCACCTATGGAAGGAGACAAGAGAAGATTCCAGTTCTATGTAAATGATGTACCTGTGTTCTGCAAAGGCGGAGACTGGATCCCAAATGATTCCATTTATGCAAGGGTGACGGACCAGAAGATAGAGAAGCTTTTGGAGGAGGCAGTGAATGCCAATTTTAATATGCTGCGCATCTGGGGCGGAGGACTGTATGAGAGAGAGTATTTCTATCAGCTCTGTGACCGGAAAGGGATTCTGGTATGGCAGGATTTCATGTTTGCCTGTGCCGCTTATCCGGACCATCTGGACTGGTTTTGCGCTGAAGTTGAAAAGGAGCTGGAATACCAGACCAGACGATTGAGAAACCATGCCTGTATAGCTTTATTCTGCGGAAGTAATGAGAACCACTGGCTTTTCAATCCTCAGGATAATCCACAGTGGCAGGTGGAATTTACGAGAGAGAAGCCTTTGGGTTTATATATTACGAATGTAATGGCGAAAAAAATCATACATGCAAATTGTGCGGATATTCCTTATTGGAATAGTTCTCCATATGGAGGGAAACTGCCGAATGATGATTCCTGCGGAGATGTTCACCGGTGGCATAACGGTTTTATGAGCATGGATATGGAGGAGAGGATAGAACCCGTACTGTATGATGAAGTACATTCCAGATTTGTGAGCGAATATGGTTGTGTAGGTCCGTGCTGTGTGGAATCCGTGAATGAGTATATGGACACAGACCAACCGGAAAGAACCGGTAGAGCGTGGGAAATGCATTGTAATGTCTTTGAGCGGGACAGCGTTTACGCTGGGATCCGAAAACATTATCTGGACAATCCCGAGAACCTGGATATGGAAGAATACTCACTCTATGGAGGTATGTTTCAGGCCCTGGTCCTGGGATACTCTCTGGAAGCGATACGGGCACAGATGGAATGCTATGGAGCTTTATTCTGGATGTATAACGACACCTGGGGAGAAAACGGCTGGACCATTATTGATTATTATCTGAGACGGAAAATATCTTATTATGCAGTGAAGCGGGCACTTGCCCCGGTCAAACTGGTCATGCGCTGTGAAAAGGACGAACTGGTCGTATGGGGACTTAACGATACCAATACCTGTACGGAAGCGGTGGGAGAACTGGGATACGTTTCCTTTGACGGAACGGTCCGGAAGCTGCGCCCTGCTGCGTTCAAACTTCCTGCGGCCTCCAGACAATGCGTGCTTCGGGAAAAGCTTCCCAAGGAGGATTATAAAATAGGCAGTATCATGTTCTTTGCAGCCGATGGTCCGGCAAAGAGTGTATGCCTGAGAATGGGAGATATGCGGAATCTGGAGTTTGAAAAAAGTACCATTGAAATAGTACAGACAAAACAGACAGGCTGTTTTACTCATGTGACCGTGACAAGTACAGGCTATGTCCATGGGGCGTATGCAGAAGGAAATTATGTATGTACAGATAACTATTTTGACATTCTGCCGGGTGAAAAAAAGGAGATTCAGATAGAGAATCCAAAGGGACAGGAGATTCATTTCAGGCAGGTAAGATAAAGGGGGAAAACTATATGAATCAGACAGATAAGCTTCAGTCATTATTTCCTATCGGCACGAAATATTCTGCTTACAGGGACAGAACCAGCAGACACTGGGAATATGATTTTCAGAATATGAAAGAGTGCGGTATGGATACCGTAAGGGTACATGCTACCTGGGGCACGATTGAGCCGTCAGAAGGGGAATTTGATTTTTCCTATTATGATGCGATCCTGGAAACGGCAGTGAAGCATGGACTGCAGGTGATTTTTACTTTGTACCTGGTATGTACTCCTGAGTGGGTATATGAAAAGCATCCGGACAGCCGCTATGTATCAGCATCCGGAACCGTGTGGACACCGCACCAGCAGGCAGATGCGGCAACAGGCGGATGGCCGGGCTTATGTCTGGACAGCGAGCCGCATAGGAAAACCATAGAAAACTTTATTCGGGCTTTCACAGAACATTATAAAGGCAACACGAATATCACAGCTTTTGATGTATTCCATGAACCGACAGAGGAACCGTCCCAGCAGTATTATCAAAATGAATGGAGAGAACTGGTATACTGTTACTGTGAACATTCAAAGGAGAAGTTCAGGTCATGGCTGAAAGAAAAGTACGGTACTTTGGAAAATCTGAATGATACCTGGACAAGACAGTATCAGAACTGGGCACAGGTAGAACCGCCTCGTTCTGTGGGAATTTATACGGATTGGCTGGACTGGAAATATTTCCGATCGGATGCCCAGGCAGATGCCATGAAATTTTTAAGTGATACCGTGAAAAAATATGATGAGAACAGATGCACTGTGGTCCATACTGCTATATACGAAACAGGGCATCCGGTAGTTACATCCAATGATCATTACAAGCTGGCCGGGACAACAGATATGCTGGGAAGCTCTATGTATGATTTTATCAACCCAGAAATCACTGCCTTTGTCTGTGATCTGCTGCGAAGTGCCGGCGGCAATGGGCCTTACTGGATCGGGGAGACGGGTACAGGGGCAGGTCCCATGTATGTCTTTATAGGGGAAAGATCAGAGGACAGCTTCTGCTTCTCCATCCCTATTACAGGAGCGGAGATCAAGCGCCAGACTTGGGGGCAGATTGCAAGAGGGGCAAAGGGTATTCTTTTTTGGGGGTGGAGGCCGGAGCTTTCCACTGTGGAGACCATTTCTCTTGGCTTTACGGAGAGAAACGGGGAACCGACCGAGAGATGCCAGGCGCTGAAAGAGTTTCATCAGGTTTTCGAGCCGTATAAGGAAAAAATCGCCAAGGCCATGGCACCCAAGAGCCAGGCAGCCATTCTCTATAATCTGGACAGTATTTTTACGGAGGGACTTATCTCCCTGGGGTTATCAGGAAGCTGTATGATCCGGAAGCAAAACAGATATTATAAGGATTCTCTCTCTTTGATGGGAGCCTATAAGCTCTGCATGCAGAATCAGATACAGCCGGATTTTGTGAGCAAAGAGCAGGTCCTTAGCGGGGAACTTGATAAATATCAGATTTTGCTGTTGTCCTATAGTATTAATCTGTCCTCAGACATGGCAAAGGAGATTGAAAAATTTGTAAGCAATGGGGGAAAAGTGATCAGCGACGGCTTGTGCGGATATTTTACAGATAAAGCATGGGGTGCAGAGATATGTCCTGCAGGCGGCCTGGACCAGGTGTTTGGTCTGCATGTGAGAAGCGATTACAGGACCATCAATGAGGAGGATATTATTCTGGAGGGCAGACGGTATGAGCATACTGCCAAGGTCATAGCAGAAAAACTGGTTCTCCATGAAAACGCAGAGGCAGTGGCCACACTTGCCGACGGGCTTCCTATTATGACAAAGAGCGCATACGGAAAAGGGAAGACTGTATATCTGGGAACTCTGTTTTTCGCAAATGCCATGTGGAATTATTCTGCGGATACGAACAGGCTTTTTAAGAAAGCGCTTGATATGGTGGGATATCATTCTCAGATACTCATAAAGGGACCGAGAGAGGAACAAAACATAGAAGTTCGTATTTTGGAGCAGGAAGAGGATAAATTTGTCTTTGTGATCAACCATGAGTCAGAGCATACAGGAGTTAGTCTCAGCCTGGACCTTGAATGGGAGGCAGAGGTGATTGATATGGTGACAAAAGAGCAATGGCAGACAGGTGAGAGATTAGAGAAGGTTTGGAACCTGGAGCCGCAGGAGGTAAAGATTCTATATTGTAAAAAGAAATAAGAGAAGTGAAAAAGAACCATCCACTTAAAAATGGATGGCTCTTTTATTTAAGCGTCCTGAAGTTTAAACCAAACTTCCACTGTCTTGTCCACAACCTCATCAATCCGGTCCTTATCCCTGTTCTCGATAACTTCATAAACCGCCATGTGGGTATTATAGACGTATTCACCATTTTGATGTTTGTGGGTATTAGTTATGGATGCCTGCATAAATTCCATTACAAAAGCATATATCCTGGCTGCGATCTGATTATGGCAGGCAAGGCCCAGGAGGCGGTGAAATTCCAAATCATTTTCTGTTATTCCGGACTGAGGAGCACTGCTTTCGATCAGTGCTTTCAGCTCTTCCAGGTTTTCTGCAATTTTTTTGCGTTCCGCGGCGTTCTCGTCGTAGTGTTCCAGGATCAATTCAAGAATGTCTGTCTCAAATATTTTCCGAAATTCATAGAGATTGGAAATGTCAGGGTTGGACACAAAAAAACTGAATAAAAGAGAATCCATCAGTTCGTTTCCCGGTGTTTCACATACATAAGTGCCGTTTCCTACCCGGATATCTACCAGTCCGAAGGCTGACAGGATTTTCATGGCCTCTCTGACAGAGCCGCGGCTGACTCCTAACCCTTCGGATATTTCCAGTTCATTGGGGAGCTTGTCCCCTGGCTTCAGACGTCTTTCCATCAATAGCTGCTTGATACTGTTTACTACAATGTCTACAGCAGATTCACGCTTGCTGGCCTCAAACAAATTACTCATACTTTATTCCACCCCGATCATTGTTGATAACACTCATTTTATCAAAAAAAACATTATACGTCAAACAAATGGGAAGAAATCTTTATTCACCCCATGGATTCAGGGAGGGCTGAAGTATGGACCAGGTATCTACAGAATTTGTGATAACCTCATCAATCCTTCCGGCGTCTTTTGATTCGATCAATTTCACGATATCATGATGGATATCATAGACGATTTCCCCACTGCGTCCTTTATGGGTGGCGGCAATGGAGGGTTCCATAAAGTCTATAATGAAATTATAAACCCGTTCAGCCAATAGGTTCCTGGATGCCTGGCCTAGAAGCCTGTGGAATTCCAGATCATTTTCCGAAAGCTTTTTGTCGGAAGCTCCATCAGCCATCAGGCGTTCTAACTGCTCCAGATTTTCGCGGAGAGCCCTTCTTTCTTTTCCGTTTTCATCGTAATGTTCCAGAATCATAGTAAGAATATCATTTTCAAAGATATGCCGAAACTCATAGAGGTCATCAATCTGCGGATTGGAGATAAAGAAACTGAACAGAAGAGAATCCATGGTGGTATTTCCCGGTGTTTCACATACATATGTGCCGTTTCCCACCCGGATATCCACCAGCCCGAAGGCGGAAAGAATCTTCATGGCCTCCCTGACAGACCCGCGGCTTACGCACAGTTCCTCGGATATCTCCAACTCACTTGGCAGCTTATCCCCTGGTTTTAATGTCCTTTCCATTAAGAGCTGTTTCATACTGTTCACGACCAGATCCACAGCCGATTCCCGTTTGCTTGCTTCAAATAAATTACTCAAATTTTCACCCTCAAATCTATAGAAATTTTCAAAAGTCATAAATGTTTAGCAGTTGTTTCTATCTTATCATGGGAAAACATCATACGTCAAATATTAGATATAAGATATTATGCATAATATTCATATGGTAAATTTATTTATTTTTAACAAAATGCACATGTATATGAAAAAAATATTTAAATTTTATTGACAAATAAGTCGATAAATGATATACATAAAACATCAGATGTTTAACGAACTACAAATGAAATGAGAGAAAAGGAGAACAGACATGAAAAACAAGATTTTAGCAGTTCTGCTGGCTGTGACTTTAGTGGGAGTTATGACTGCATGTGGTAATAGTAGTGAGGGGGATAGCACCGATACTTCCACAGCACAATCCTCCGGCAGTGCAACAGACAGTGAGGCAAAGAATGAGGATACTATGCTGGGATCGGACAGCGCTGCACTGCGATTAAAGGTGGGAACAACCACAGCTCCTGACGGCCACTATGTTAAGGGGTTGCAGGAAATGCAGCGATTGCTGGAGGAGTACAGTGACGGCGGCATGACACTTGATATCTATCCAAACTCCCAGTTGGGAAATGAAAGAGATATGATGGAAAATGTGGGAATGGGAGTACAGGAAATGTGTCTGATATCCACCGGACCCATACCTAATTTTGTTTCTGACTTTGCTGTGCTGGATCTCCCATATTTGTTTGAAGATGAGGCGCATGCGTATGAAGTGCTGGACGGTGAAATTGGTACTTCCCTTCTGGGGCAGTTGGACAGCCAGGGAATCAAAGGCGTTGGTTTCTGGGAAAACGGATTCCGGGAGGTGACCAATGACAAAAAAGAGATTAAAACTCCCGAAGATTTAAAAGGCATGAAGATCCGTACAATGGAAAACAGTGTACATATGGCAACTTACCAGACCTTAGGTGCCACAGCAACCCCAATGGCATGGAGTGAAATCTTTACAGCGCTGCAGCAGGGAACTGTGGATGGGCAGGAAAATCCTATTGCTATCATCGAATCAGCAAAAGTATACGAAGTGCAGAAATATGTTTCCATGATTGATATGTTCTATTCGCCCTGTGTACTGATGATCGCACAGAGTACTTATGATGGATTTACAGACGAGCAGAAAGAGGCTTTTGATAAAGCGGCAGAGGAAGCCAAGGATTACCAGAGGGAATACAGTAGTAATTACAATAAAGATGCACTGGATAATATGAAGGAAGCCGGTGTTACGGTGACAGAAGTGGATAAAGATGTGTGGAAGGATGCAGCAAACGCTGTATACGACCAATTGGACAGCCTGAAACTGAACAGGGAATTGGTTGAAAAAATTCAGTCATCTAACTAAATAGAAGAGGTGGACATTTTGGAAAAGCTATTTAACGGACTAAAAAAAGCGGAAGAAATGCTTCTGGTAGTGTTAATGATTGTCATGTGTGCGGTTATCTTTGCTGCCACAGTGGCACGTTTCACCGGTTTGTTCGTGATCCCATGGGCAGAAGAGCTGGCAAGGTACTGTATGATATGGGTGATATTCCTTGGGATCGGTGTTGCGGCATGTAATGGAGAACACTTTTGCGTGGAGGCTTTGGAGTTGTTTTGCTCTAAGAAAGTACTGAAAGTGATCTACGTACTGAATTCTGTTCTGGTGGCTGCATTCAGCATTTTTGCATCCTATTACGGAGTTACCATCCTGCAGAAACAAATGGCGAGTGGTCAGGTGACCCCAAGTCTGCAGTGGCCTATGTGGATCATGTATCTTTCCATTCCTCTGGGATTGCTACTGATGGCTCTTTGTTATGTATGGCATACATTTGAGAAAGTTACAGGAAAAGAAAAAACAGAAGGGAATGGGCAAAAGGAGGAAAAGAAAGAATGATCATAGGAATATTGTTCGGAGTTTTATTTGTCATGCTGTTTCTGGGAGTTCCTATTGCCATCTGCCTGGGGATTGCAGTGTGTGTGGCAATTGTATCCAGCGGCAATCTGAATCTGCTCCCTGCAGTTGCGCAGAGAATGTTTACCCAGGCGGATAATTTCACCCTGATGGCTGTTCCGTTCTTCATACTGGCCGGTAATATTATGGAAAAAGGGGGGATTTCCAAACGGCTTATAGATTTTATTGAAATTTTAATGAGAAGGATTCCCGGACGTCTGTCCTGTATTACAGTTGTGGCATCTGCATTTTTTGGTGCTATCTCCGGTTCCAATCCGGCAACGGTTGCTGCCATCGGCGGCATCACGGTTCCGCGAATGAAACAGAAGGGGTATCCGGAAGATGTGGCGGCTGCTGTTGCAGCTTCCGGCGGGACACTGGGTGTTGTCATTCCGCCCAGTATTCCAATGGTGACATATGCGGTGACAGCCTCTGTATCTGTGGGAACCATGTTTATGGCAGGTGTGATTCCGGGGCTTCTGCTTGCAGGAGTGCTGATCGCCACCAATATTGTGATCTGCAAAAAATACGATGCTGCGGAGAACAGCAAAGTTTCATTAAAAGCCTTTGCTCACTCATTTAAAGAGGCACTCTTAGCCATTTTCATGCCGGTTATCATTCTGGGAGGCATTTATGGAGGTTTATTTACACCCACGGAATCTGCGGCAGTTGCCTGTGTGTATGCTTTCATCATCAGTGTGTTTGTATATAAAGAACTGACAATAAAGGATATCTACGAGATTTTCCGTAAATCAACAGTCAGCTCAGCCGTTGTATTGTTTGTGGTAAGCATGTCAGCACCCTTTGCATGGTTTATGACGAACCAGAATATCCCGGCCTTTATTGCATCCAGTGTTCTGGGGCTGTTTACCAATAAGGTGGCATTGCTGCTTATGATCAATGTAATTTTGCTGTTTCTGGGGTGTTTCCTGGAAACACAGTCCATTATTCTGCTGGTAACTCCCATTTTGCTGCCCATTGCAGTATCTCTGGGATTATCACCGATCGCATTAGGTATCATCATTATTATCAATACCTCCATCGGTATGATTACACCGCCGATGGCAGTGAACCTGTTTGTCGCCTCAGGTATTGCCAATACCAGTATAGGCAAAATCAGTAAACGGATCATTCCGTACCTGTGTGTCGAAGTGGCGGCGTTGCTGGTCATGACATTTATTCCGGCAATTATCACCTGGCTTCCGGGTATCATGGGAGTTTGATAGTATTTGATAAAATATAAATTTTAAGGAGGTTTTAGTATGAACAGCACAGAACTGAAACAAGTGGCAGATCATCTCAGAATGACAGCCGTGGATATGGTTTATAAAGGAAAGGACGGACATCCGGGTCCGGCATTGTCTATTGCAGACATTATGGCAGTGCTCTTCTTTGATGAGATGAGAATAGACCCTGCAAATCCTGAGTGGGAGGACAGAGACCGATTTATTCTGTCTAAAGGCCATGCATGTCCGATTTACTATGCGGCATTGTCTGAGAAAGGATATTTCGGAGAAAAAATTGAGGACTTCAAGCTGAGAGCACTGGGAAGCAGATTCCAGGGGCATCCGGTCATGAATAAAACAAAAGGTGTTGATATGACCTCCGGGTCCCTGGGAAACGGCATATCCATTGCAGGAGGTATGGCACTGGCAGGTAAATACAGAAAAAAAGATTACTATGTTTATGTGATCGTCGGGGACGGAGAACTTCAGGAGGGAGTGTGCTGGGAAGGAATCAATTCCGCGGCAGCTCATAAGCTTGATAACCTGATCGTATTTGTGGATAAAAACGGATGGCAGAGCGGTTCCTCCGTACAGGAGACCATTGGTTCAAATAATATAAAAGAACGGTTTGAGGCATTCCGGTGGAATGCGCAGGAGATTGACGGACACGATATAAGCGCGATCAAGGCAGCAGTTACAAAAGCAAAAGAGGCAAAGGGAAAACCCAGTGTCATTGTCTGTGATTGTGTAAAGGGAAAAGGACTCTCTTTCATGGAAAATGACAATGCATGGCATAAGGGGGTGCCCACAGAGGAACAGTATCATCAGGCAGTAAAAGAATTAGGAGGTGCAGAATAATGGGAAAATTTAAAGGGACAAGAGAGGCTTTTGCTGCGGCACTTATAGACCTTGCGGCAAATGACCATAAAATCATGTTTGTTTCACCTGACTCATTAAAAGCTATGCGTGCAACAAAGTTTGCAGAGCTGTATCCTGAGCAGTACGTGGAAGTGGGAATATCAGAGCAGAATGCAGTGGATACAGCCGCCGGTCTGGCTGCCGCGGGCCTGACTCCGTTCGTAGGTACTTATGCAGGGTTTATGACAATGCGTGCTTGTGAACAGATGCGCACTTTTGTGGCGTATCCGAATCTGAATGTAAAATTTGTAGGAATCAATTCCGGGCTTTTAGGGGGAGAAAGAGAAGGCGTTACCCATCAGTTTTATGAGGATCTGGGAATTCTCTCAAACATTCCCAATTATACGATTCTGACACCTGCAGACGGAAATCAGACCTATAAAGCTGTGCAGATGGCAGCAGAGATCAACGGGCCTGTATATGTTAGGGCAGGGAGCGGGCGAGAGGCAGATGTGTATGAAAAAGATGCACCATTTTCTCCGGACGGTATTACTATTTTAAGAGATTATGGCGATGACACACTTTTGTTATCAAGCGGGTTTGTTCTGGACCGCGTCCTGGCAGCAGCGGATTTGCTGAAGGAACAGGGGGTAAATGTGACTGTCTGCGATATCAATATTTTATACGGAAAGAATCCTGTGAAGATCATTGAAGAAATCAAGAGATCAAAAAAGATAGTAACTGTGGAAGATCATAATATCAATGGAGGTCTGGGGGCGTACATAAGCAGGCTTGCAGCAGAAAATGCACCCAAATTTATAAAACGCATAGGGCTTACCACTTTCGGAGAATCTGGTCCGGCTAAAGAGCTGGCTGATCATTACGGATTCTCACCGGAAGATATTGCAAAGACAGTAAAAGAAAATCTGTAGCTGCCGGCAGGGCCCTGCCCATTGCGGAATCCCTGCAGAGTGGAAAAAGGGATTCCCGGTTATGGCAGAAATAAAATGCAGAGTTTAAAAGAGTTTGACAGATGTCATGTAGGAATTAGAAAAGAGGAAAATAAAATGAGTAGAATCGTAGTAAGCGTAATCGGCGCAGGCGGTAAAATGGGAACAAGAACGAGTAATAATCTGGCAAAAAAACCGGATGTGTTTGAACTGCTTCTGGTAGAAGCCACGGATGCGGGAATCCAAAGCATAAGAGACCGTGGATTTGAACCCACTCCTGTGGAGGAAGCCCTGGCAAAAGCGGACGTGGTAGTATTCGCAGTGCCGGATACTCTGATCGGAAAGCTGTCTGCAATTTATGTGCCTCAGCTAAAGCCGGGAACCGGTTTTATTATTTTGGATCCGGCGGCAGCGGTTGCAAGAGAACTGACTCTGAGGGAAGACTGTACATTTGGAGTGGCTCATCCATGCCATCCGTCCTATTTTTTGGATCAGGACACTTTTGAGGCACGTCAGGACCGTTTTGGCGGAATGGGAGGAAAACAGGACATTGTTATGTCTAAGATCCAGGGAGATGACCAGCGCTTTGCGCAGTGTGTGGAGGTGGCAAAACAGATGTATGCACCGGTGGAACATGCATATGTAATGTCCTCTGAACAGATAGCGTTTTTAGAACCTACACTTGTTGAGCTGCTGGGCGCTACCTGTCTGTATGCCATGGCAGAGACAGTGGAGGAAGCTGTGAAGAGAGGAATTCCAAAGGAAGCTGCAGTTTCATTCCTGACAGGACATATTTATAATCTGTCCGCAAACTTTCTGGGATATATTCCGGGAAATCCACCGGTATCGGATGCCTGCAAAGTGGCGATCGGACTGGGCAACCGTCTGGTAATGAGAGAAAACTGGAAAGATATCTGGAAAGATGAAGTGCTGGATAAAGTTATTGCAACTATGCTTCATCCGGAAAATCCACAGATTTGAAATTTAGAAAGCTTTTGGGAAAGGATAAGAAAAATATGAAAATTGTTGTGTTAGACGGCTATACGGAAAATCCGGGAGATTTATCCTGGGGAGATATGGAAGCGCTGGGGGAACTGACAGTTTATGATCGCACATCCCTCACAGACATGCAGGAAGTCATAGACAGGATTGGTGACGCAGAGGCTGTTATTACCAATAAAACACCACTTCCAAAAGAAGTGTTCGATGCCTGCCAAAATATCAGGTATGTGGGAGTGCTTGCCACAGGATACAATGTGGTAGATGTAGATACTGCCAAAGAGAGAGGCATCCCGGTTTGTAATATTCCAACATATGGTACAGCTGCTGTGGGACAGTTCGCCATTGCCCTGCTGATGGAAATCTGCCATCATATCGGTCATCATGACCAGGCTGTGCATGAGGGAAAATGGGAAAATAATTCCGACTGGTGTTTCTGGGATTATCCGCTGATGGAACTGGCTGACAAGACCATGGGGATCGTGGGATTCGGAAGGATTGGACAGGCTACAGGGCGTATTGCCAAGGCTCTGGGAATGAAAGTTATTGCCAATGATGAATACCCCAATGACAGTGGTAAAGAGATTGCTGAATATGTGACCAGAGAAGAATTATTTGCCAGGGCAGATGTGATTGCTCTGCACTGCCCGCTGTTTCCATCCACACAGGGACTGGTAAATAAAGAGAGTATAGCAAAAATGAAAGACGGTGTGATCATTATCAATAATTCCAGAGGACCGCTGATCGTGGAGGAAGATTTGAGAGACGCTCTGAACAGCGGTAAAGTAGCTGGAGCCGGGCTGGATGTAGTATCCACAGAACCGATCAGAGGGGATAATCCGTTGTTGCAGGCAAAAAACTGTATTATCACACCCCACATTTCCTGGGCGCCAAGAGAGTCCAGACAGAGACTTATGGATATTGCAGTGGAAGATTTGAAAGCGTTTGCAGATGGTAGTCCAATAAATGTAGTTAACAAGTAAATAAGTAAATATAAGACATTCCATGTTATGATACAGAAACATCAACCTATATAAATACATTCCAAATATTGATCGCAATAAAAATACCCGGCAGGCACAAAGCGGAGGCAGGCCTGCCGGGTATTTTCATACTTTTTTCTATATTAAAGTTTGTCACAGACAACAGTTCCTGTCTTGCCCTCAATTCCGTCTTTTGCTTTCTGAAGCAGAGTGATGAGAGCCTTTCTTCCTGGTTTTGAGGAAGCGAAATCAATGGCTGCTTCCACTTTCGGAAGCATGGAGCCGGGTGCGAACTGTCCTTCTTTAGCGTATTTTTTTGCCTCAGAGGTGGATATGGCTGACAGCCAGGTCTCATCCTCTTTGCCGAAATTGATGGCAACCTTTTCTACGGCTGTAAGGATGATGAGATAGTCAGCGTCCAGTTCTTTAGCCAGCAGGCAGCTTGCAAAATCTTTGTCAATGACTGCGCTGGCGCCTTTTAAATGATTTCCTTTCAGCGTCACGGGAATTCCGCCGCCGCCGCAGGCTATGACTACCTCACCGGAGTCCACCAGGGAGCGGATCGCTCTGATCTCCACGATCTCCTGAGGTTTCGGGGAGGCGACGAAGCGGCGCCAGCCTCTGCCTGCGTCCTCACGCATGATGTGGCCGTATTTTTCAGCGATCTCTTTGGCCTCTTCCTCGCCCAGAAACTTTCCGATGGGTTTGGAAGGATTGGAAAAGGCCGGGTCATCCTCATTGACGCGAACCTGTGTGACCATAGTGGATACCGGGATGTTGTCAATCCCCCGGTTCAGCAGCTCCTCACGCAGAGCATTCTGCAGATCATATCCGATATAAGCCTGGCTCATGGCAACACAGACAGAAAGCGGAGTGTTGGGCTGTGCTGCATCTTCCCTTGAAAGGGCTGCCATGGCGTTGTTGATCATACCCACCTGCGGGCCGTTTCCGTGAGTGACGATAACCTGGTGGCCTTCTTCGATCAGGTCCACAATGGCTTTCGATGTTACTTTAACGGCTGCCATCTGTTCCGGAAGGGTATTGCCCAGGGCGTTGCCGCCCAGGGCGATGACAATTTTTTGTTTCTGCATAGTAAAAACCCCCTGTTCTTACATTTGTGACAGCATATTATTTGAATTTACGCGGCTGTTCTCTTTCTTCCAGCTTTTTCAGGATCTCTGCCGGGTCATCAAATTTGCTGAGCATGATCATGGCAGCAATGATGTATGGCTTGAAGCTGGCCTCCTTGTACAGGGGTGTGCGGTAACGGTCGAATACGGATGCGTCCACTTCACCGGATTCACAGCTCAGACCAGTGATATCAGCAGGCAGGCAGTGCAGATAGAGTGCTTTGCCGTCTTTTGTTGTCTTCATAAGCTCCTCTGTGCAGGCCCAGTCCTTGTGCTGTGCGTTCTGTGCCAGAAGTTCTTTCTCTAATTTATTGATGCCGTCAAAGTCGCCCTTTCCGTATAAATCAGTTCTCTCTTCCATAGCTGCAAATGGTGCCCAGCTTTTTGGATATACGATATCAGCGTCTTTGAACGCTTCTTCCATGCTGTTGGTACGTTTGAAGCTGCCGCCGGTCTTCTCAGCGTTTTTCTTTGCCACTTCCTCAACCTCAGGCATTACCTCATATCCCTCCGGATGTGCCAGAACCACATCCATGCCAAAACGCGTCATCAGACCGATCACACCCTGGGGAACGGAGAGTGGTTTGCCGTAAGATGGGGAGTAAGCCCAGGTCATAGCCAGTTTTTTGCCCTTTAAGTTCTCCACTCCGCCGAATTCGTGGATGATGTGGAGCATATCAGCCATACACTGGGTGGGGTGGTCAATGTCGCACTGCAGGTTCACAAGTGTGGGGCGCTGTTCTAAAATGCCGTCCTCATAACCTTCTTTGACAGCGTCGGAAACCTGGTGCATGTAAGCATTTCCTTTTCCGATATACATATCATCACGGATACCGATAACGTCTGCCATGAAGGAGATCATGTTGGCAGTCTCACGCACGGTTTCCCCGTGGGCGATCTGGGATTTGCCTTCATCCAGATCCTGTACCTCCAGGCCCAACAGGTTGCAGGCGGAGGCAAAAGAGAAGCGGGTACGGGTGGAATTGTCACGGAACAGGGAAATGCCCAGGCCGCTCTCAAATACCTTTGTGGAAATATTATTTTTGCGCATAAAACGCAGAGCGTCTGCCAGGGTGAATACAGCCTCCAGCTCGTCATCTGTTTTCTCCCAGGTAAGGAAGAAGTCATTTTCGTACATTTCTTTGAAATTCAGTTTGTTTAATTTATCGATATAATCCTGTAATGTTTTCATGGTATGGGTATCCTTTCTTTTATAAAAATTTATATGATCCGTGATCCTTATTTACAGTATTCAGTGGGAAGTGCAGCGTACACAGCAGCACATCTTACAAGATCCTCTTTCCAGGTCTTCTCGTTGGGAGCGTGTGCCTGAGCTTCTTTGCCGGGTCCGAAACCGATGCAGGGAATGCCGAAACGGCCCATAATGGAAACTCCGTTGGTAGAGAAGGTCCATTTGTCAATACGCGGCTCTCCGTACAGCTCGGTGTAAGCGGCTGCCATAGCCTCTGTCACTTTGTGATCCTCCGGAATCACCCATGTTGGGAAATAACACTCTGTTGGGTAAGTGAGACCGGTCCAGGACGGGCGCTCATAATTGTACATGGATACCTTAGCGCCGTATTTTTTTACAGACGGAAGAGCGCGGATCTCATCCAGGCAGCTTTCCCAGGTCTCACCGGCAGTCATGCGTCGGTCAAGGGAGATCGCACAGGAATCAGCAACTGCACAGCGGCTTGGGGATGTGAAGAAAATCTCGGAGGTGGTCACTGTGCCGCGGCCAAGGAAACGGGCTTCCTTCCACTCCTTGTTGTATTTCTCATCCAGCATTTTAACCAGGCCTTTGATCTCTGTGGAGTCCTCAGCGTCGTTCTCATTTAAGTCACGTACTTCCTGGAGGATGTCAGCCATTTTATAGATGGCGTTGTCACCGCGCTCCGGAGCGGAACCGTGGCAGGAGACACCTGTTACATCCACACGGATCTCCATACGGCCTCTCTGTCCTCGGTAGATGCCGCCGTCTGTAGGTTCTGTGGAAACGACAAACTCCGGTCTTACTTTATCTTCGTTGACGATGTACTGCCAGCACAGGCCGTCACAGTCTTCTTCCTGGACTGTTCCAGTTACCAGTACAGTATAGCGGTCATCCAGCAGTCCCTGGTCTTTCATGATCTTGGCGCCGTAGACAGCGGAGACAATGCCGCCGAGCTGGTCTGAGGTACCGCGTCCGCCGATTTCTGTGTCCGATTCAAAGCCTTCATACGGATCAAAATCCCAGTTGTCACGGTTGCCGATTCCTACGGTGTCAATGTGTGCGTCAAAGCCGATGAGTGTCTTTCCGGTTCCCATATATCCTAAAATATTGCCCATGGGGTCAATGACAACCTTATCAAATCCCAGAGCATTCATTTCCTGCTCGATGCGTTTTACATGGCCTTCCTCGCCAACGCTTTCACCGGGAATCCTAACCAAATCCCTTAAAAACTTTGTCATAGCCTGCTCATAACCCTGTGCTGCTTCTTTGATTTTACCGTAATCCATGATAATATCCTCCCAATACATTTTTTTTGATTTATAATTAGGCAGCTTTTTCATATCGTGATAGCTGCTGTAATTGTTTCCGTTCCCTTATTTTTTAAGGGGATTCATATTCTAACTATGCATGTATCTATGCATGTGAACAGGAACCATTAATCATATTGTTTTCCATCCCATACAATTTCTTTGTAACGCTGAGGGTCTGTATCGCCCTCTGTGGAAAAGAGAAGAACCGTTGAATTTTTATCCAGCTTCAGCAGCTCCCGCAGATCTCTGTATTCTTCCTGTTCCATGACTGCGCTCAGAAGTCCCATGCCTACAGCTCCGGATTCCCCGCTTGTCACCTGTGGGTCTCCCTTTACGGGGGCGGCCAGCAGACGCATGCCTCTGGCGGATACCCAGTCAGGGCAGGAGGTAAATACTGACACGTGGTTTTTCAGAATATCCCATGAGATCGTGTTTGGTTCTCCGCATGCAAGGCCTGCCATGATGGTAGGCATATCGCCGTCTACGATGCGGATACTGCCGTCAGCAGCTTTGGCGCCTTTGTAGAGGCAGGCAGCGGAATCAGCTTCCATCACCACAACCATAGGCGGGTTGTCAGGATAGCGGTTGGCGAAATATCCCTGTACGGCTCCGGCAAGAGAACCAACGCCTGCCTGGATGAAAATGTGTGTTGGCCGGTCACAGCCGTATTCCCTGAGCTGTTCGTCAGCCTCAGAAGCCATGGTTCCGTACCCCTGCATGATCCAGGAGGGGATTTCCTCGTAGCCGTCCCATGCGGTATCCTGTACCATGACACCGTTTGGCGTCTGCTCTGCCATTGCGTTTGCCCGGCGGACGCATTCATCATAATTGACATCCGTGATGGTGGCGTCAGCGCCTTCTTTCAGGATATTTTCAAGCCGCGTCTGTGTGGAGCCTTTGGGCATGAGGACTACGGATTTCTGTCCCAGTCTGTTGGCAGCCCAGGCAACACCGCGTCCGTGATTGCCGTCTGTTGCAGTGAAAAATGTGGCCTGCCCGAATTCTTTTCTAAGCTCTTCAGAAGTGAGGACCGCGTAGGGAAGCTGGCTTACATCCCTGTGGGTCTGTTTGGCAATGTAGTTTGCCATGGCGAAGGAGCCGCCCAGTACCTTGAAGGCATTCAGGCCGAAGCGGTAGGATTCGTCTTTTACAAAGAGTCCTCCAAGACCCAGATATTCGGCCATGTGGTCAAGCTTTGCAAGCGGTGTTTTGCTGTACTGCGGAAAACTCTGGTGGAAAGCTCTGGCTTTTGCTACATTTTCCAGTGACATGATCGGAAGAGAGGTGTCTGCCGTCTTCGGCATACGGTTCTCTGCCCATTGGATTTCTTTCATTTTTTTTGTTCCCCCTTTTCTTTATTCACATCGGTATAGCTGTATAAAGTATATTTGGAAATGCCAAAATAAGTTGCCACCTTATCGCCGGATTTGGTGATGAGGAAAGCGCCGGAGTCATTTAGGAACTGGATGGCTTTTACCTTGTCTTCCTTGGTCATCAGTGCAACCGGTTTGCCTACCAGATTCACGGATTCTTCGATGAGGTGGTCCAAGAGGTCATTCACATTGTGGGTGATCTCAGGAGCGGCCTCTTTTTCTTTTTCCTCATCTGTGTCAGTCAGATTGTGGATGGCGGCTTCTAAGGTGAGAAGCTTGGTAATATCATAATTAATACCCAGAATATAGTGAAGCTCCTCAGCTTCATCTTTTATGTAGAAAGTGGAAGACTTCAGGACCCTTCCGTCTGCTGTCCGGGTCAGATAACCAGTTCTGTCCGTCAGATTTTCCGGGTGTGTTTCCTTCAATGCTTTCAGCACCACATTTGACGGGCCGTCTCCCAGTTGTCTGCCGGAGACATGACCGTTTTCCAGATAGACGATAGAGTGTTCCAGGTCTTTGGTCTTTAAGTCGTGTATTACGATTTCGCAGTCCGGCCCGAACTGTCTGACAAGGCCGTCTGCCACCTGTTTCAGTAATTTCAATCTGCCCATGAGAAAGCTCCTTTCTGACAGGTTTTCCTTTTTCTTGTTAATTCCATCATAGCATACTTTTTTGAGATTGCAAGAGATTTTTACAAAAATTTTTAGGTTATCTAAAATATTTTTTAAAAAGTGCTCCGAATCCCTTGTAATAAGGGTCTGCAGGTGTTATAGTTAGGATATCAAAGCCACATTTACAGCGAAAAGAAGAGCAGTAAGATCCATTTGTTCGGACTGCTGCAAGGGAGACAGAGACATGAGAGAGAGAACATTAAAGCTGGTGGTTACGTTCGGAACCACCACCAGGGCCATGGCAATGGAAAAGATGTGCAGGGAACAGGGGCTTCCCGGGAGACTGATCCCTCTTCCGAGAGCAGTTTCTGCCGGATGCGGCCTGTCCTGGTGTACAGAGGTTCAGGAAAAAGAGAGAACGGAGAAAATGATGCAGGAGCAGGAAATCCTGTATGAGGGTATTTACGAAGTATTGGTGTAGGAAAAGGGAAAGGAACCATATAGGAGGTTCCGGATGGGAGGTTTTTATGTATACGTTCTATGTAAACGGAAAAGAGTGCAGAAGTGAAAAGGAAGGCAGGCTTCTGGACTATCTCAGGGATGAACTGGGGCTGACAGCAGTCAAGGAGGGATGCAGCGAGGGCGCCTGCGGAACCTGTACCGTGCTGGTTGATGGGAAAAAGATGAAGGCCTGTGTAGTCAAGCTGTCAAAAGCGGACGGCAGGCATATAACAACCGTGGAGGGAATTCCGGAAGAGGAGATGAAGGTATATGTTCACTGCTTTGCGGAAGCCGGAGCGGTACAGTGCGGTTTCTGCATCCCCGGAATGATCATTTCTGCAAAATCCCTGCTGGATGTAAACTTAAACCCCGACAGACAGGATGTGAAGAAGGCGATCCACGGCAATATCTGCCGCTGTACAGGATATAAGAAGATAGAGGACGCTATTCTCATGGCAGCGGATTTTTTCAGAGAAAAACGTGAAGTACCACAGGAAGAGGAAGAAGGCGGTATAACCCGCAGGTTCAAACGTGTGGACGCGGAGGAGAAGGTTCGGGGAACCGGCAAATATGTGGATGACATTGTCCTGCCGGATATGGCCTATGCAAAGGCTCTCCGCTCTCCGTATCCCAGATGCCGGATCAACCGCATAGATATAGGAAAAGCACTGGCTCACCCGGACTGTGTGGCTGTCTATACGGCAAAAGACGTGCCGGAGAATATTTGCGGACATATTAAGAAGGATTGGGATGTCATGATCCCTGAAGGCGGGATCACAAGATATGTAGGGGATGCGCTGGCCCTTGCTGTGGTGAACCACAGGGAAAGCTTAGATGAAGTGCTGGGTCTCATAGAACTGGATGCGGAGGAACTGCAGCCTGTGACAGACCCCAGAAAGGCACTTGAGGAAGATGCGCCGAAAGTACACGAGGAGGGCAATCTGCTGGCTAAGAAACAGTGCATCCGGGGAGATGCGGATACGGCTGTGAAGAATTCAAAATATGTCGTCACACGCCATTACAGTCTTCCTTTTACAGACCATGCATTTATGGAACCGGAATGTGCCATTGCCTTTCCCGAAGGGGAGGATGGCGTACATCTGTATACTTCGGGCCAGTCTGTCTACGATGAACAGAGGGAGATATCAGGGATCCTTCAGATTCCCCCGGAGAAGGTGATCGTGGAATCCATGCTGGTAGGCGGCGGTTTCGGCGGCAAGGAGGATATGAGTGTGCAGCATCACGCGGCCCTCTGCGCCTGGCTTCTGAAACGGCCGGTCAAGGTCCGCTTTTCAAGGGCAGAGAGCCTGATGTGCCATGTGAAGCGTCATGCCATGGAGATGGACTTCACCACAGCCTGCGATGAAAACGGATATCTGACAGGAATGAAGGCTGTGCTCTATGCGGATACAGGGGCTTACGCATCCCTGGGAAGCCCGGTTTTGGAGCGAGCTTGTACCCATGCGGCAGGACCTTATAATTATCAGAATGTGGAGATCATCGGATATGGTGTATATACCAATAATATTCCGGCAGGTGCATACAGAGGATTTGGTGTGACCCAGAGCTGCTTTGCCACGGAATTCAATCTGGATCTGCTGGCAGAGCAGGTGGGCATCACTCCGTGGGAAATCCGCTACAGAAATGCTATCCGCCCCGGTCAGACACTGCCAAACGGCCAGATCGCCACACCGGACTGTGCCCTGGCACAGACACTGGAGGCAGTAAAGGAAGTATATGATTCCCATCCCTATGCAGGGATTGCCTCCTGTATGAAGAACAGCGGGATCGGTGTTGGAAATCCGGACATAGGCCGCTGCAGCCTGAGGATTCGGGACGGAAAAGTCCAGGTGCTCACCTCCGCGGCCTGCATGGGACAGGGCGTAGGCACGGTGGCCATTCAGATCGTCTGCGAAACCACAGGGCTTAGGGCAGATCAGGTGACCCATAAGAAGGCAAACACCATAGACACACCGGATTCCGGGACCAGTACGGCATCCCGCCAAACACTTTTTACTGGGGAGGCCACACGAAAGGCAGCGCTTAAATTAAAGGATGCCCTGCAGGATAAGAAATCCCTGGATGAACTGGAGGGACAGGAATTTTATGCGGAGTATACAGGAGTGACCGATGCCATGGGTTCAGAGAAAGAACATCCTGTGAGCCATATCGCATATGGATATGCAACCCAGGTGGTGATCCTGGACGAGAGCGGGAAAGTCACAGAGGTGGTGGCAGCACACGATGTAGGTACGGTGATCAATGTACAGTCCTGTGAGGGACAGGTGGAAGGCGGCGTAGTTATGGGGCTTGGTTATGCATTTACAGAGGACTTCCCTATGGTGGACGGAAGGCCGGTGCTGAGTTACGGAAAGCTGGGACTTTTCAGGGCAACCGCTGCGCCGGATATCAAATCTATTCTGGTCACTTCCCCGGAAGTGCTGACCGAGGCTTATGGGGCAAAGGGTGTGGGAGAGATTTCCACAGTGCCCACAGCACCTGCATGCGCACATGCCTACTACAGACTGGACGGAGTGGAGCGGAGAAAACTGCCCCTTGAAAATACATTTTACAGGAAAGAAAAGAAGAAAGGATGAGGCCATATGAAGCTGCTTTTGCAGAACGGAACAGTTGTGAACGGACAGGAAAGCGGAAGAAAGGATATTCTCATTGACGGGGAGACCATATGCAGAGTGGGGAAGGATATACCGCCTGGGGAGGCTGATGAGACGGTGGACCTGGAAGGGAAACTGGTATTCCCGGGATTCATCGACGCACATACCCATTTTGATCTGGAGGTATCAGGAACCGTAACGGCAGACGACTTTGCCAGCGGGACCATTGCTGCCATAGCCGGAGGGACAACGACGGTGGTTGACTTTGCAACACAGAATAAAGGGGAGACCCTGCAAGAAGCCCTTGAAAACTGGCACAGAAAGGCGGATGGAAAATCTTCCTGTGATTACGGTTTCCACATGGCCATTTCCGACTGGAACGAAGAGACTGCTGCCCAGATCGAGGATATGATAAAGGCAGGGGTGACAACCTTTAAGCTGTATATGACATATCCTGCTATGAAGCTTAATGATGGTGAGATATACGAGGTTCTGAAACGTCTGCAGGACATGGGCGGGATCGCGGGAGTACACTGTGAGAATGCTGATATTATCGACGCCCTGATCCGTGAGGCAAAAAAAGAGGGCAGGCTGGATTCCGATACACATCCCAAAGTACGCCCTGCCCGGCTTGAGGCTGAGGCTGTGCACCGACTGCTGGTGACTGCGGGTACTGCGGGTACTCCTATTATTGTTGTGCACCTGACCTGTGAGGAGGCATACCGGGAAATTGAGAAGGCCAGGGCAGAGGGGCAGGAGGTATACACGGAGACGTGCCCCCAGTATCTGCTCATGGATGACAGCCTTTATGAACAGGGCGGTGCTGAGGCAGCAAAATATGTGATATCTCCGCCTCTTCGGAAGAAAAAAGACCAGGAATGCCTTTGGAAGGCGCTGAAAGAGGAACGGATCCAGACAGTTTCCACAGACCACTGCAGCTTTACCACAGAGCAGAAGGCCATGGGAAAAGAGGATTTTACAAAAATACCCAACGGTATGCCGGGTGTGGAGACAAGGGGAACACTTCTCTATACCTATGGGGTGAGGGAAGGTAAAATCTCTCTGGAGCAGATGTGCCGCCTTCTGTCTGAGAATCCGGCAAAGCTGTATGGAATGTACCCCGAGAAGGGCTGTATCGCCCCAGGAAGTACAGCGGATCTTGTCGTTATGGACCCCGAAAAAGAGGCAGTGATCTCTGCTGACAGTCAGCACTATGCCATGGATTATGCTCCCTTTGAGGGAAGAAAAATAAAAGGATGTATTGACAAAGTCTATTTGCATGGTACTCTTGTAGTAGACAAAGGTGCAGTACAGATTGAAAAGGCGGGCAGATATGTGCCCAGAAAAAAATATACGGCACCTCAGTAAGAAAAGATGAAAAGGGATAATTGTCCGGATCATCCGGATAATTACGAAAAGGTGACATATGGAGCAGAGAATTGATGCAAAAGGGCTGGCCTGCCCAAAACCGGTGATCCTGGCAAAAAAGGCGATAGATACATGTAACCGGGGTGATGTTGTCCTCATTACAGTGGATAATGTGATGGCTGTGGAAAATCTGCGCAAGCTGGCTGCGTCACAGAGTGCAGAGTATGCCTCCGAAAAGCTGGGAGAAAAGGAATACAGTATAAGGATCACAGTGACCAGTGAAAGAGAAGAACGGACAGAGCAGGAGATCCCTGTAAACTGTGCGGTTCCCGCCGGGGACAATACCGTAGTGGTGATTTCCTCAAAAGAGATGGGAAACGGAGACGCAGTATTGGGGAAAATCCTAATGAAAGGATTTATCTATGCCCTGACACAGCTTCCCGTACTTCCCAAAACAGTGCTTTTATATAATGGAGGCGCACATCTGTCCTGTGAGGATTCAGAGTCCCTGGAGGATCTGAAGCTGCTGGACAGGGAAGGTGTGGAGATCCTCACCTGCGGGACCTGTCTGAATCATTACGGGATCGGGGAAAAACTGGCTGTGGGCAGAGCGACCAATATGTATGAAATTGTGGAAAAACAGGCAGACGCAGATAAGATCATACGTCCATAGGACAATGACAAAAGCAGGTTAGGAGTAACCGTTTAGTTTGTCTGAGCGGTTACGGTTAGGAGAGAACGGATCATGAGACCAATTGTAGTAAGAGGCGGCGGCGACTTGGCAACAGGAACCATCCACCGCCTTGGCAGAAGCGGATACCCTGTTGTCATACTGGAGACTGACAGACCTTCCGCAATCCGAAGGCTCGTGGCTTTTTCCCAGGCAGTTTACGATGGGGAGACAGAAGTGGAGGGCATGGTGTGCAAAAGGGCGGAGAGTGCCGAGGAGGCGCTCGCTGCTGCGGCTCCCATGTCCCCGGTGCTTTTGGTGGACCCTGCGTGTAGTTCCCTTGCTATTCTGCAGCCGGAGATCCTGATTGATGGGATTCTGGCAAAGCGGAATCTGGGCACCAGAAGGGATATGGCAGAACTGACCATTGCCCTTGGGCCTGGATTTGAAGCAGGACGTGATGTGGACTATGTGGTGGAGACAAAGAGGGGGCACTATCTGGGCAGAATACTTAAGACAGGCTGTGCCATAGCGAATACAGGGGTGCCTGGTATGATAGGCGGCTATGGAAAAGAGAGAGTGATCCATTCTGACCGGGCCGGCATCTTCCGGGTGAATGCCTCTATCGGCGACTGGGTGGAGGCGGGAACTCCGGTGGGATATGTGGAAACCCCGGACGGGCAGCGTTATCCCCAGAAAACGGTGATTTCCGGTGTGCTCAGGGGGATCTTGCCGGACGGCTACCGGGTGACAGCGCATTTTAAGTCAGCAGATGTGGACCCCAGAGAGGAATCCAGAGCACACTGTACATTGATTTCAGATAAAGCCAGATGTATTGCCGGCAGTGTACTGGAGCTGGTAAGTGCCTTTGAAAAGGGTGTACTGAGATGAATAAAAGTTTATTGGAAATGTTGAAAAGTACAGGGAAATGGCCGGAAAAGCCGGTGATCTCCCTTGTGGGCGCAGGGGGGAAGACCACCTGCGCTTATCTGTTGGCCGAGGAATTGGCAGGGCAGGGCAAAAAGGTGCTGGTGACCACCACCACCCATATGGAACATCCCGGCTTTCTGGGAAGAAACGGAGTCATAGATAAGTCCCCTGAGGATATAGCGGCTGCCCTTGGAAAATCCCTGATCGTGACAGCCGGGACATCCGGTCCTGGGGGAATGAAAATGAAAGCTCTGCCCAAGGCGGTGTTCTGCGCGGTGTTGCCTTTTTTTGATGCGGTCATAATAGAGGCGGACGGCTCTAAGCGGCATCCGTTTAAAGTTCCGGCTGCCCATGAACCGGTGATCGTAAAAGAGACTACACACATTATGATCCTGGCCGGCATGCCGGCAGTTGGCAGACCTCTCAGGGATATCTGCTTCAGGATAGAGGAGGCGGAAAAACTGCTTTTGGAAACAGGGACAGTGGGAGACATGCTGTGTCCGGATCTGGTGCTGACACCGGGACTTGCGGGACATCTGCTGGAATCCGGATACGTTCAGCCGCTTAAAAAGAAGTTTCCGGGGGCAGCACAGATGATCCTGCTGAACCAGACCGGGGACAGGAAAGCAGTGGAAGAAATGCAGGAATATACCAGTGTACCGGTATATGCAAGACCCTCTGACCCTACAACGGCCAATGGGAAAATACACTTGATCTTACTGGCCGCAGGCTTTTCCAGACGTTTCGGGGAGAATAAACTGCTCTATGAACTGGACGGCAGACCCATGTATGAGTATCCCATGGAGGTTCTCAGAGTGCTGAATGAGTGCAGAAGAGACATAGTCTCTGTCTGTGTGGTGAGCCAGTATGGGCTGATCTTGGAAGCAGCCGCAAAAAACGGTTTTTCTCCTGTGGAGAATAGAGAGAGTGCTCTGGGCATTTCCTCCTCCTTGAAGCTGGGGATCAGAGAGAGCAGGAAAGCGGGCGGCTCTGAAAAGACAGAAGAACATTTTTACTGCTTTTTTGTGGCAGACCAGCCCCATCTGAGGGCGGATACAGTGAATCGTTTTTTGGACGGATTTTTGAAAAGCGGTAAAAAAATCGGCTGTCTGGCAAAAGGAGATACCACAGGCAATCCGGTGATCTTTCATGAAAACTATATTCCGGAGCTGATGGGGCTTGAAGGGGATACAGGAGGAAAGAAGGTTTTGAAAAGACATCCGGAGGATGTGTTTCTCTGTGATGTGGGAGAGGTGCTGCAGCTTCACGACTATGACAGCAGGGAGTCTCTGCGTGACAGAAAGATAGAATGAGTAAATGAGCAGAAGGTGTGCAAAGCGCATACTTTCTGCTCATTTTTTTGCGAGAAGTTTCGCCAGATCAAGAAGTGCCCGGGCCTGTTCCTCATTTAACTGGCGGTAGAGACGGACCAGCTCTGCCTCATGGGGCGACGGGTAGAGTATATTGGATTCCTCGTTGAAAAATTCTGAGAGGTGCATTCCAAGGGGGGACAACAGCGCGGTAAGGATCTCTATGCTGGGAATGCTCTCGCCCTTTTCCACTCTCCTGATATAGTTGATGGAAACGTCACTTAATTGAGAGAGTTTATAGACACTTATCTGTTTATCTCTGCGCAGCTGCGCAAGATTTTCACCGATGTTCATAAGAAATCTCCCTTCAAAATATGAGATATATCCGACTTTGCATAAAACATGACAAATATGGCAGATGCCATTTTTTACATTGTGCGGATTTATCCTGTACAAGTATATGCACTATATTATGCCCTAATAGGGATAAAATTATAAGCCAACAATTATGGTTTACAATAGTGTTATATTGTTGTAATATAGTAATTATTCAGTAGGTCTGCGCATTTACTGCGCTGACCGTAAGAAAACATTCAGCAGCCGGGCAAAAATCCCATCGCCAAAGGCGATTTGCATGGATTTTTGCTCGTAACTGTAAGGGTACTGAACAGTTACGTAATATAATAGATATTCGGTAATTTTGAAGGGTGGTGGCAGGATTGGTCTATACCGTAATTTTTGAGGTGGATATTAAGAACAACCAGATATTATTTTTTCACACAGGTTCTCTGTCGGTCAATCTAAAGGCGGGAATCCTGTACGATTATGAGAAATTCCTGGAACAGTTTATCTTAGACAATGTCTATGAAGAAGAGAAGATAGACCTCTATGAGAAGTTTAATATAGAGGCGCTGAGAAGCGCATCCCTGAATAAGAGAGAGAATATTACATGTGATTTCCGGCTCCGGCCGGAGGGTAACCGGGAATACCGCTGGTTTACCATGAGCCTGATGCTTCCTCACGGAGCAGGCGGGGCTGTGGGAGCGATTCTGGATATCCATGATAAGAAAATTTATGAGCTGGAGATGCAGCATCAGGCGTCCCATGATGCCATGACAAACCTGCTGAACCGCCAGGCATTTGAGCGGGCAGTATTTTCCTATATCATGCAGGACGGAAGGGTCGGAGCATACTGCCTGATGGATGTGGATAATTTTAAACTGGTCAATGATACAAGAGGACATGCCTATGGGGATATTGCGCTGATGAAAATCGCGAAGATACTGACAGAGCTTGCCCCTGAGGGAACCATCACCGCTAGGTATGGAGGCGATGAATTCTGTATGTTTTTGCCCGGGATCGACAGGGAAGAGCAGTTGGAGCCTGTCTTAAAGAATATTCTGGAGCATGTAAAAAAAGAAGAGTTCGGAGGACTGCAGTTGTCCTTGTCTGTGGGGGTTGCCTTCTATCCGAGGCACTGTCCGGAAGAAAAACATTCCATAGGAAAATATGCGGATGTAGCGCTTTACAAGGCAAAAGAGTCCGGCAAGGACAGTTATTGCTTTTACAGCGAAGAGATGGGAGAATTTTAAAAGGGGAGTCCGGCGAGCCGGACTCTTATTTAGTTGGGATATATAAGACGGTCCGGGCCGATATGGTTCAGCACCTCGTCCAGATATTTTTTTGCCAGATAGTTTGCCATACCCAGATTCATATCCAGATAATTTCCGCAGTCTTTTGGAGAAGCACCCGGCACCTCATCTTTAAAATCACGGATAAATACAAACATATCTTTTAGAAGTTCCACGATATCGGAAGATTCATAATCCCCTGCCAGCAGCAGATAAAAACCTGTGCGGCATCCCATGGGGCCAAAGTAGATGATCCTGCTGCCGAATTCTTTGTGATTCCGCAGGAAAGTGGCTGCCAGATGCTCAATGGTGTGAACCTCCGCTGTGTTCATAACAGGCTCTTCATTGGGGGAAGTCATTCGGATATCAAAAGTGGTGATCACTTCGTTCCCCACATGATCTTTCCGGGATACGTAGATGCCCGGCTGCAGTTTTATATGGTCAATGGTAAAGCTTGCGATTTTCTCCATTCTAGTCCTCCTTTTTATGGGTATCTTATTTTATTATTGTGGGTGTGCGGTTGTACCTCATGGCAGCCGCACAGTCTGCCGACAAAATAATTATAATCCGTATGATAGCAGGATGCAAGCAGAATCAGGCCGGGGCTGTCCTTAATATTATGGTAAAGGTAGCCCCTCCGCCCGGTGTGTCGGACAGGACAAGCCGCCCTCTGTGTATCCTTACGATCTCCCGGGCAATGCTGAGTCCAAGTCCGAAGTGGTCTTTGCTGGTATGGGCCTTATCCTGGCGGAAAAAACGCTGGAACACCTGTTTTTTGGAGGAATCTGGTATACCTGGGCCGTTATCGGCAACGGACAGGGAAACGTGGCCGGAAGTAAAAGACAGGGAAAGTGTAATGCTGCCGGGGGCAGGCGTGTAGCTCAGGGCATTGTCCATAAGGATAGAGAGTACCTGCGCGATCCGCTCCTCATCACACAGCACAGGAGGGCATTCCTCCTCGGGAAGGCGGATATGAAGGGTCAGCCCTTTTTCCCTGGCCAGGTATTCGTATTTTTCATAGGTTTCCAGCAATAAGGTATCCGGGGGAACCGGAGCGGGCATGAGATCCCAGGAACAGGCATCTGCGCCTGCAAGCTGCAGCATGTCATCGATCAGGCGTGACATGCGCTTTCCTTCCGTCTGGATGGTTTCTGTAAAGCGGGCGGCTTCCTCGGGCTCTGCTTTCTGGGCAGCAGTCAGGCAGGAGAGCATGACCGCCAGGGGGGAGCGGAGTTCATGGGAGGCGGAGGCGATAAACTGGGCCTGCTGTCTGCGGTTTTCCTCCAGGGGTGCCAGGGTTTTTCCCATGAAGATCCAGAAAAAGACGGCAAGCAGGAGCAGCGCCGCGGTATCCGCACCCAGAAAGACAAGGCGCTGTCTGTTGATCTGATTTTTCTGGGCATCCAGAGACTGAAGGATAACAGCGCTTAAATGACCGTTTGTCTTGGGCAGCAGTACCACGGAGGCGTGATATTCTTTCCTGTCATTGGTCTTAAATTGGAATTCCACGTGTTTTGACAGAAGGGAGGAGGCGTCTGCCGCGTCCAGATCCAGCCCGTATCTGGAAGATGCCGTCTCCTTTGCCAGGGTTATGGCATCCTTTTCCTTCTGCGTTCTGCGCAGCTCCTGATAGAAAAGAGGTCTGCCATTGTCATACAGCGAGAGGATGGTAGTATGGTTTTGCTCTATGCCTGCGATCCACTGGAGTGTGATGGTATTTTGGCTTTCCAGATGTGTGAGAATGGAATTTAAACTGTTGGTAAAGGAAGTGCTTCCGTTCTTTGCGATCCCGGATTCGGAAAAGTAGAGACACAGGCAGGTGGCAGCAGCCAGAATGAGTCCTGTGACAGCTAGGCAGAGCAAAGTGAGCCGGATACGCATTTTACGGACCAAGGGTGGGTGTGGCGGTCTCCCTTCTTTTCTAATCATGGCTCACCTCCAGACAGTAGCCTATCCCCCGGACTGTGCGCAGTGTAAGGGCGCTTCCCACGGTCCTGAGACGTCGGCGGATAAAGTGGATATAGTTGTCTAGATTGCCTTCCTCCACCTCCGCGTTGGGTCCCCACACGCGGGACAGGATCATGAGACGTGGAAGGGTCTGGCCCGGGTTTCTGAGAAGAAACTCCAGAAGCACGCCTTCTCGTTTTGATAAAACCAGTGTCTTGGAACCGCAGAGAAGCTGTTTTTGTGCGGGGTGGTAAGTGACATCTCCAAAAGTGATATCTCCGGACATCTCCAGATTACCCGGGCGCCGGGTGATACAGCGGATACGTGCCAGAAGCTCCTGAAAATCATAGGGCTTGACCAGATAATCGTCGGCTCCCTGGTTAAGTCCTGTGATCTTATCTGAAAGCTCTCCCAGTGCTGTGACTAAAATGACAGGTGTGGAAATGCCCTCCCAGCGCATTTTCTCCAGGACGGTAAGTCCATCCATGGAGGGAAGCATGCGGTCCAAAAGAATCAGATCATGGGTGCGCTGCCGGATATAATCCAGCCCGTCCTCTCCGTCATAACATAAATCCGTGAGAATCCCCTCCTTTTCTAGCTGGAATTTCAGGGAATCGCAGAGTTTGCGGTCATCTTCTATTATTAAAATCCTCATAAGAAATAAATCCTCCGGTTTTTTATTTATTTGAAGTATAACACAGGAATCTTTAAGTTATCTCTAAAAATGTAAGAAAAATTAGAGATGATCTTAGAGAATGTTTAGAGAATGGAATGATAAGATAAACGCAAATGAGAGACAGGAGGAGAAACATGAACCGATACATAAAAAAAGCAGTATGCCTGACAGCGGCTCTTGCCATTGCTGTGGCAGGCCTTGCAGGATGCGGGAAACAAAGTGAGGATAAGAGCACGGAAGGTGCTAAGGGACGTTATCTGGAGGAGGATATAGCCCTCCCCGGGAACACAGGTAAGATCCTGGCCATGGAGAGACTGGATGACAACAGCCTGTCACTTTTTACGGAGGATAAGGACACAGGAGAACGCTGTCTGTGGAAGTCAGAGGATTCAGGAAAAAGCTGGGAGGAGGATATCCTGCCGGAAGGACTCAGGCTTTCCGAGTGTGCCTACATAGATTGGGCCTGTATCAGCGGGAGTGGAGACATTGCTGTTTCTGCCATGCAGGAGGCGGCAGAGGTAGTCGTATCCCAGAACTTTTCCCTCTTATATGCAAAAAAGGGGGGAGAACTGCAGAATCTGACACTTGACGTGGAGGAAACAGACAATATGAAAATGATCACCGGGCTGAGATTTTCTGAAGGTAAGAAGCTCATCGCCACATATACCTATGGAACGGTGTGTGTGATCGACCCGGATACCGGGCATGTGGAACAGACAATGGAATTGAGTGATAATGTTCAGCAGACAGCGGACATGGGGAATACCCTTTTGCTTCTCACTGACAAGGGACTGAAAGCCTATGATATGAATACCGGGGAGTCCGCCGAAGCGGACAAAACGCTTTCTGACCAGCTATTAAGTGAGCTTGAGAGTGAGCAGAAGAAGTTAAGAAACAGTGTGGTCTTTGGACATGGGAAAGAGGAGGATATGCTGTTTTACTGTGCAGAGAGCGGCATTTACAGACATGTTTTCGGCGGTACCGTGGTGGAACAGGCAGTCAATGGAAGTCTTGCTTCCATAGGAAATCCCAAAGCTATGCTCATATCTCTGGCAGTTATGGAGGATGACAGCTTTCTTGTGGCGTGCTCTATAGACGCAGAGTACAAGATTTACCGCTATACTTACTCCGCAGATACATCCTCCGTGCCGGAGAAGGAGATCAAGGTATATTCTCTGGAGGACTGCCCTGTGCTGAGACAGGCGATTTCCGTATACCAGAGTCAGAATCCAAATGTCTATGTGAATCTGGAAATTGGTATGAGCGGTGAAGATTCAGTTACAGTCTCCGATGCACTCCGCACTTTGAATACAGACATTATGGCAGGCAAGGGACCGGATATTTTGATTCTGGACGGAATGCCTGTGGAGAATTATATCCAAAAGGGACTTTTGGAGGATATAACGGATACGGTGGAGTCAGCAGATCAGGAAGACGGATTGTTTGAGAACATTATGAAGACCTATGAGAGGGATGACAAAATTTATGCAGTTCCCCTGGGCTTTTTGATCCCGGCTGTCCAGGGAGAGGAGTCTCTTGTAAATGCAGCGGAAAGTCTGAAAACATTGGCTGAGGAGATTGGCAGCATTAGAGAGGAAAACCCGGATTTAGGGCGTGTCATAATACCCACGGATTCCGAAATGCTTCTGGAAATTTTCTATCGTCTGGAGAGCACAGACCTGCAAAAAGAGGACGGAACTCTGGATGAAGAGGCGCTGAGAACTTTCCTGGAAAACATGAAAACCATTTATGGGGAACCGGTTACCCAGGATGAGCAGGAAAATTCCATCGGGTATTTCAGTGCTGCAAACGGTGTGGTATCCGACATTGACGGACTGCGCCTGCAGGCCATGGCACTGCTGAGCCAGACATCGAAAGCAGGTGCAGGCTGGATCGGCTCAGTGGGGCAGCTTGTAGAGATTCTGGGTGTGAACCAGGCCTTTGATCTGGACTATGCAGAAATGAAAGCTCAGGGAAAAAGTGTATATCTTCCCTATCGAAATGTGGGGATCAGCAGCAAAAGCAGCGAGAAAGAGCTTGCAGCGGACTTTTTGAAGGCACTGCTGGGAGAGGAAGTACAGAGCACATTAAGTACAGCCTTCCCCATTAATCAGAAGGGCTATGAGAAGACGCTGGAGCTTGGAAAACAAACATACGGAGGAGACGGGGGAGGTGCTTCCATTACCATGTCAGACGCTTCAGGAAATATGTCATCCTTGAATATGAGCTGGCCAAAGGAGGAAGAACTGGATAAGCTGAAATCACTTTTGGAAAAAGCTGAGATTCCGGCCTCCACAGATGACACCATCTGGAATGCAGTAAAGGAGCAGGGAGATAAATACCTGAATGAGGGCCTGAGCCTGGATGAGACCTGCAGTAATATCATACAGAAGGTGAATCTCTATCTGGCAGAGTAAAGGGGAGCGGGCTATGAGGCGTCACAACAGAATGAAAACGGGAAGAAACAGACAAAACAGGGCGGCGGCAGCATTTTTGCTGCCAAGCCTTGGAGGAGTGGCGCTGTTTGTCCTGATACCCTTTGCGGATGTGATCAGGCGTTCCTTTCTGGATGCCATGGGGATAGAGTTCAAAGGAGTCGGAAATTATCTGGAATTGTTTCATAATTCTGCCTTTTTGCTGGCAGTGAAGAACACCATGCGGTTTGCTTTTATCTGTATTCCCCTTCTGTTACTGCTTTCACTGGGAGTTGCGGTTCTGCTTTCGGGAGTTGGGAAAAAAGGGAGGATACTGAAAAATTTTTATCTGATCCCCATGGCCATTCCGGTGGCATCCATTGTGCTTTTGTGGAAGTTTTTATTTCACAGCCAGGGGTTTTTGAGTGCTTTCTGCAGCAGGGTACACTTATCGACACAGGACTGGATGAACAGCAGTGCTGCGTTCTGGGTGCTGGTGGTCAGCTATCTGTGGAAAAATATGGGGTATGATATCATTTTGTGGAGCGCGGGTCTGGCCGCCATACCGGAAAATCTGTATGAAGCCGCCAAAGTGGACGGCGCCGGCAGCCTGGACTGCTTTTTCAGGATCACACTGCCCAATCTGATGCCTGTTTTTTATACCATCACAGTCCTCTCCTTTCTGAACTCTTTTAAAGTGTTCCGTGAGGCGTACCTGGTGGCAGGAGATTATCCCCATGACAGTATGTATCTGCTGCAGCATGTATTTAATAACTGGTTTCGGGAGCTTTCGCTTGACAAGATGGCAGCAGGGGCAGTGATAACATTTCTGGCAGTTATGATACTGATCCTGCTTCTGCAGAGGGCCTGGGGCAGAGAGGAATGACTGGAATGAAAAAGGTTATTTTTGTGGTTTTAGGGATTTTTGCACTGGCAGCAGCGTATCCGGTACTTTTTCTACTGGCGGGTTCCCTGATGGGAAAACAGGAGCTGGCGGGGTATCTGTCACCGGTTCTGGCAAAGGGGGACGGATATGCGGCGTTTCGTCTGTTTCCCATGTACCCCACACTGCGGGCGTATGTTGAGCTGCTGCTGGATTCCCCGGGATATTTTGTGATGTTTTGGAATTCTATACGCATTACAGCGGGAATCCTTCTGGGACAGCTCCTGGTGGGAGTGCCTGCGGCGTGGGCATTTGCCAGATATGATTTTCCTCTGAAGAAGCCGGCGTTCACAGTATATATCACACTGATGATGATGCCCTTTCAGGTGACCATGCTTTCAAATTACCTGGTGCTTGACCGGCTGAGCCTTATGGATACACTCTGGGCGGTGATACTTCCGGGGGCATTTTCTACATTTCCGGTATTTATCATGTACCGTTTTTTTACCGGCATACCGGAGGCTGTGGTGGAATCCGCCAGGATAGACGGGGCAGGCGAAGGGAAGATATTCCTGTATATGGGGCTTCCTCTGGGGTCCGGGGGTATTTGCTCTGCGCTGGTTCTGGGATTTCTTGAATGCTGGAATCTCATTGAACAGCCCCTCACATTTTTGAAAAATAAAGAGCTGTGGCCCCTTTCCCTGTATCTGCCGGATATCGGGCTTTTGGAAGCACCCGGGGCATTTGCGGCCTCTGTGGTGGTGCTTTTGCCGGCCCTTTTTATTTTCCTGGGCGGACAGGATTATCTGGAGCAGGGAATCGTGGCAGCAGCGGTGAAGGAATAGAGGTGGAGAGATGATAGGAGCAAAAGGGATGAAAAGCCTGAGACAGAGAGCATTTTTTATGCTGACTATATTCCTGGTAATGATGATGGCATTTACTGTCATATCCAGAGCTGCCGACAGTGTGACGGTAGCGCAGGTGGATGTGGAAAAGATCTCCGCCAAGGTCATCGAACATACCGTGGAGGGAGACGGGACGGTGAAGGAGAATCTGGAGAGGGCCATCAGCACGGAACCGGGTATTATGGTGGAGACTCTGTTTGCCGTACAGGGCAGGCAGGTGGAAGAAGGGGAACTCCTCATGCAGCTCAGGATGGAAGACATTGAGGAACAGATTGAAAACCTGACTGCGGAGATAAAAAAGCTGGAATTTAACAATCAGGATCTGGACAGTAAAAAGAAAGCAGAGCAACAGAAAAAATCGGTACAGGCCCAAAGAGCCATGGAGGATTATGAGAGGGCAGAGACCGAAGGGGGAAAACGGGTGGCGCAGGCGCAGGCAGCACTTGCAGAGGCGGAGGAAAAGCTGGAGGAATTCTATCAGACGCAGCAGGAAGAAAGCGGCGGCGAAGATGGGGATGTCTCAACACTGCAGCAGCTATGCAGAGAGCGGGAGGAAGAACTCTCCGAAATGCAGAGCCGGATAGATACCCTGCTTAAGAAGACGGAGGAAGAGATCTCAGAGGAAATCCGTCTGGCGGAGGAAGAAAAAGGTCCTTTGACAGAGGCTGAGAAGGGGGAGATCAGGACACGTGTGGAGCAGGAGAATGCCCGGGAGCTTACTGACGCACAACAGGGGTTTCAGGAGGCATCCCAGGCCCTTTTAGAGGCGCAGAATGCTCTTTCGGAGGCGGAAAACAGTATAAAGGCGGCAGGGGAACAGAGTGCCAAAGAGCAGGAAGCACAGCTTCTGGCTGATATAGAAGCAAAAAGACAGGCCTTAGAGGAAGCTGTGAAGGCCAAAGAGGACGGGGAGATACAGGCCGGCAGAGCGCTGGAGGATGCGGGGGCTGCTGAAGGCACTGACAGCACGGAAAAGATAAATAACCTGGATCTGGATGCGAAGAAGAAAAGTCTTGAAAAGCTGGAAAAACTGAAGGAGGATCAGGGGCAGATTCTGTCTCCGGTGAAGGGTGTGGTGACGGAATTGAAGGTTTCAGCAGGTGATAATACACCGGATACGGCGATCATGACACTGGCAGATTTAAGCTCAGGGTGCAGATTTGTCATGCAGATAGACAAGAGCCTGGAAAAATATATAGCCAGAAAAGACCCGGTCAGGCTGTCCCCTGCGGACGGCCAAAAGGACATTGAAAATCTGGAAGTGGAGAGCATTACACCGGATGGAGAGGATAAGACAAAACTTAATGTGACGGTCCTGCTTCCCGCTGATACCCTGGAGATCGGGGCTGCGGCAAAAATGACCAGTATGCGTAAGGAAAAGGTACAGGACACCTGTATTCCTGTGGAAGCCCTGCATATGGAAAACTCTAAATATTATGTACTGGTCGCGGAGGAAAAGGAGACGGTTCTGGGCACAGAACTGACAGCCGCCAGAAAAGACGTGGTCGTGAAGGATAAAAACAGTACCTATGCAGCGCTGGAGGGCAGCAGCCTTCTGCCGGATGACCGGATAATCACAGGATCTGACAGGAACATTGGTGCGGGCAGCAGAATACGCCTGCGGGAAACATGAGCGGCGGGAAAAGTGCTGTCTTTCGGTTTGTAGTTTTAGGTTTGCTGCTTCTCTGCTGGTTTTTGGCAGAGGCCGCTGCCATGGGTACAGAGAAATACAGTGAAGGGGTTTCCGTAAAAAAGACGAAGGGTACCTGGACCTATGAGGAGGCGGAGTTTATCCGGCAGGAGGAGCAAAAACAGGAATTTCCTGCATCCTGCACCTTTTGGGGGGAGAGGGAGGAAGAGTATCTGGAAAGCAGGAAACTGGAAAGAGTGGAGACTGCCTTTGTCCTTGAAGTGCTGGGGGAGACCCGGGGATTACTGCCGGCATCGGCGCCTCTGTACGGGGAGGACGAGGAGAGCTGCCTTCTGTCTGAGGATATGGCTTACAAATTGTTCGGAAGCAAAGATGTGATGGGGGAGGAGATTCTTTACCGAGGAAGAATTCTGACTGTCCGGGGGATTTTAAGGGGGATGGAGGGAACCGCAGCTGTACAGGCAGTCAGGGAGGGAGACAGTGTCCTTGACACCATAGCATATGAGGCGAATACGGAAGTTCAATCTTCGGAAAATCCGGTTCAAGCATTTCTTCTACGCCACGCAATACAGGGAAAGGTACTGGAGCGAAAGTATTTTGCAGCCTGCGCAAAGCTGCTGATATTCTGTCTTCCAGTGGTGATCTTTCTCAGAATGGCAGGGCAGATCACAGGAATTATGAGGGCGCAGAGGGGCAGACGGATACAGACAGCAGCCTTGTGGGCAGTGATGATACTGATGACAGTCCTATTTTTCATGCTTTTTTGGAAATCTCCCGGCCTGACCAGGGATGTGGTGCCAACAAAATGGTCAGACTTTACATTCTGGAAACACATGACGCAGCAGATACAGGATAATTTCAAACTGCTTCTTCAAACGAAAAAGACGAGCCTGGAGCTTCTTGTGCTCCGCCCCTTCTTTTCCTGTTTAATATACGGTGTTTTGACCTGGGGGTTATACGCTGTCAGGTGCAGGACACAGAAAAAGGCAGGGGCAGGGGAGACGGCGGCAGGGATACTATTTTCCTGGATCTTGCTGCTGGTCACCATCTGTTTTGCAGGAGAAAACGCCCTTTTGCTTGCGGGACAGAAAAGTGTCTGGTTTGGACCTTGTTTTTGGCTGATCGGAGAATATGCGATGGAAAGAATGCAGGTGTCCTATAAAAACAAGATAAATTCATACTAACATATTTGATATAAGGATGTATGCCGGCAGGCGCGGTTAACGCCAGGAAAACCTGGTGCAGCGCTGTATTACCGCCAGGCTGCATCCTTTAGCATTATCATTTCCTGGGGCTGTTCAAAGGAAGTATTGTCCAAAAACAGACTTCCTCTATCTTTGTACCCAAGTTTTCTGTAAAAATGCTGGGCGCCTTCATCGACTTGTGTTGATGTCATAATGGTTTTATAGCCAAACCTCCACATTTCCCGCTCCCAGAAAAGCATGGCCTGTCTGCCAAAACCTTTGCCCCGGTAAGATTCATCCAGATAAAGTAAGGTCAAAAACGGTATGATATCCAAAAACAGATTATAACGCAGAACGCCTATGGGTTTATCCTCATCACAGATGATATATCCCCGTTTGTCCCGGAATTTTAATAAAAGTTCAAGTTCACTTATATGTGTATCGTAAGTAAGCCATAGAGATTTGTCAGATTCTATTGCATATCGGATTTTAAACAATGTAACACCTCTTATCTTTTTTTGAAGGATGGAATACTATGGAGATATGGTTATAATCCACATTATTTGTCTTTATTTCATTTTTGTCAAGCAAAATCACCATTTCTTAGTTGTTATGGAAGTGGCTGCCATGACGCCTCTTATAACCATTCAGGTTCTGGGATTGACGATGAGGGGAAAGCAGTAGCCTAACCCAGGAGGCGTATATGGAGCAGGCGGAGAGAAAATATGAACTGGTGGTTGCAGTGAAGGACCATTTTATGGGGATTTGACTATAAAGATTTGACTTTGTTCGAGTGGAATGATACAATTTAACGTAGTAAATTTCTGGAGGACATTAAGATGATCAACGATAAAAAAGTATTATTCAGCGGAATGCAGGCAACCGGAAACCTGACACTTGGAAACTACCTGGGAGCGCTGAAAAACTGGGTGACATTGAGTGATGAATATGAGTGCTTTTACAGCGTTGTGGACATGCACTCCATAACTGTGCGTCAGGACCCGGCTACTCTTCGCAAAAGAGCCCGTGCACTTCTGACATTATATATTGCGGCAGGACTGGATCCAAAGAAAAACTGCATTTACTACCAGTCCCATGTATCAGGACATGCGGAGCTGGCTTGGATCTTAAACTGTTTTACTTATATGGGTGAGCTGAGCCGTATGACACAGTTTAAAGACAAATCTGCAAAACATGCGGACAATATCAATGCAGGGCTTTTCACTTACCCGGTATTGATGGCTGCTGACATTCTGCTCTATCAGGCAGATGTGGTTCCGGTGGGTATTGACCAGATGCAGCATCTAGAGCTGACACGTGATATTGCCACCCGTTTTAACAATATTTACGGAGATGTGTTCACGATTCCCGAAGCTTATATCGGCAAAGTGGGCGCAAAGATCATGAGTCTGCAGGAGCCTTCCAAAAAGATGTCCAAGTCAGATGAAAATCCCAATGGCAGTATCTATCTCATGGATGACCCGGATACGATCATGCGTAAATGCAAACGTGCCGTGACAGACTCCGAGGCTTGTATCGCATACAGAGAGGAACAGCCGGGACTTAAAAACCTGCTGGATATTTACTGTGCATGTACCGGTAAGACAACTGATGAAGCGCTGCGCGATTTTGAGGGCAGAGGATATGGGGATTTGAAGATGGCTGTGGGTGAGGCTGTCGTAAGTGTTCTGAAACCTTTACAGGATGAGGTTGCGAGACTGGAAAAGGATAAGGCATATATTGATTCCATCATCAAGGAGAATGCCGAAAAAGCCAGCTATTTTGCCAACAAAACGCTGCGTAAGGTACAGCGGAAAGTGGGATTTCCGGATAGGATCCGTTAAGCTGCGCCGCGGGCCAGCCGCGGCATATATTTGAATTACCGTAACAGGGAAGATACGGAACTATTACAAATCTTGTACAGGAGGGAATGTATATGACAATGGATGAAGTGATCACCGTACTCAGTATGCAGGAGGAGATACTCCAGTTTTCGCATTTTACAAACGAGGATGCATGGGAATTGGGAATGATGCTTGTGGCGGAGAGCAGACGAAGGGGTCTGGACTGTGCTGTATCCATCCGCAGGAATAATGGCTACACAGTATTTAAATACGCGGGGAATACAACCAATCTGAACAATGACCGCTGGATGGACAGGACATTCAATACAGTCCGTACGCTGGAAAAGAGCAGCCTTCTGGTATACAGTGAGCTGCAGAAGAATGAGGAGACCATGGTGGATATCGCCCTGGATCCGAAAGAGTTTTCCTGCATGGGAGGCGGTTTCCCTGTGCGTGTGGAGGAAGTAGGCGTGGTAGGCGCCATTATGGTGACTAATCAGAATCACTATATCAACCATGATATTATTGTAAAGACACTGGGAAGATACCTTCATATTGATGAGGTGCCCAGGATCAGAATGCTGTAAGAGGCAGGGTTTCATATTTTTAGCATGTGAAAGCCGGGCGGAGGTTTATGTTCCGCCCGGCTTTTGCATGCTTGGCACAGAGAGAGGAACCCCCCTTTCCTGATTCTGAAGCCGGAAATTTATTCTGCGTCCAGGAATGTGATAGATGCATCTGCCTTCAGCGCCAGATTGGCCTCGGCCTCAATGCATTTAGTGATCCCTGCGATGACAGGACATCCTGCATGTACGGGGAAGCTTTTGCCGGCATACTCGAAGAAGGGTCCTGCACCCGGCTTGACGAGACAGACCTCGTAGGCATCAAAGGTGTTTCCAAGTTCTTCCATCATTTTTTTGACGCTGGGACAGCCGCTGGCAACTTTTATGGTGACTTCGGTCTCTTCATCTTCTGATGCGGTGGCAGTGACGAGAGTGGAAAATTTACAGATACCCGGTTCAATCTTAACTTTAGTCATTTGAATTCCTCCCTTGATCAATATTGGCAGGACTGTCCGGGGTTTTACAGTAGGACAGCCTTCCAATATAATGTATAAATACATATATAGTTTATAATTTGTTGCGATTCACAGAACTGCGCTTTTTGCAGAGCTATGCATCGTAACTATAATTTTCATTATAGCACTTCTGTAAAAGAATGAAATAGAAAAATGGTATGTTAATTTATTCCCAATTTCCTAGGAACCCTATACGCTGGGTTTTCGTTATATCCGCCGGGGCTGTCTGGCCTTTTCCATATCCTCAGGCAGCGGTACATGGAACCGCATGGGTTTTCCGGTTATGGGATGGATGAATTCCAGGGCGGAGGAGTGCAGGGCAACTCTGGAGATCCTGGTGAAATCCGGGTGATAGAGATAATCCCCCATAAGGGGGGCGCCCAGGTACTGCATATGCACCCGGATCTGATGGGTGCGCCCTGTCTCCAGACGCAGTTCAGCCAGTGTGACTTGACTGCATGTCTCCAATACTCGGTAGTGGGTGACCGCTCGTTCTCCATTTTCAAAGTTTACGCACCGCTCAATGGCAGAACCTTCTCTTCTGGCAATGGGGGCGTCTATGGTTCCCTGGGAGGAGGGGAGGGTTCCGTCACAGAGAGCCAGATAGGTCCTGTGGATCTGCCGTTCCTTCATCTGTGCAGACAATATGGAGGCACTCAGGGCGTTTTTAGCCACGATCAGCAGGCCGGTGGTATCCCGGTCCAGACGATTGATGCAGCGAAAGACAAATGGCTCTTTGTCAGATTGGTAATAGTACGCAACGGCATTTGCCAGAGTGTTGTCATAATTGTTGATGGAGGGATGCACGGGCATATCAGCGGGCTTGTCAACCACCAGAATATCCTCATCTTCGTACACGACAGAGAGCGGGAGAGGTACCGGAAGAATGCGTTCTGATGACTGGGGTTCTTCCAAGAATATCATCAGCTCATCTCCGGTGTGGAGCATGGTCTTTATATAGGCCCACCTGCCGTTTGCTTTTATGCTGTCGCTGTTTTTCTTTAATTGTATGATGATCTGCCGGGAGTATCCCCTGGCTTTTAAAAAGGATTCCACCGTGCAGGGGGAATCCTTTTCGCTTATTCTGTAGATCAGTATCCGATTCATAAAAACTCCTATATCTATTGCAGGCAGCAGCTTCTTATTTGGATTTAACTTTGTTCCAAAGCTCATTATAATAGGAATCTGCCTCATCGCCAAGGAACTGGAAGGTTTCACTTCCCTGCAGATCCTCTGCCTCCGGGAAGAGTACCCTGCTGTTTCGGATGCTCTCATCTTCGATCAGTTCTCTGGCTGCCTTGTTAGGTGTCGCGTAGGTGATGTATTCAAAGTTCATCAGAGCAATATCGGGACGGCAGAGGAAATTGATGAATTTCTCCGCGTTTTCCTTGTTCTGCGCATTGGAGGGAATAACCCAGGAATCGATCCATACATTGGTCCCCTCCTTGGGAATGACATATTCCAAGTCGGGATTTTCCCTCTGGGTATAGAGGGCTTCACCGGAATAGATCACACCCAATGCAGCCTCATTTCCGATCATTTTATCTCTTACCTGGTCTACTACATAGGCCTGGACCAGCGGTTTTTGAGCGATCAGATCATCAGTAGCCTGAATTAGTTCATCCACGACCAGGGAGTTCAGAGAATAACCTCTGCGCTTTAAAGCCACTGCGAAGGCATCCCGTACAGAATCCTGCATGAGAATGCTGTCTTTATATTTCTCATCCCACAGTATATTCCAACTGTCCACCTGTTCTTTGACCATGGTTTTGTTATAGAGGATACCTACAGTGCCCACACAGTAAGGCACCGAGTATTTGTTTTCCGGGTCAAAGCTTTGAGACTGTTCCATATAAGTCGGATCAATATTTTTGATATTGGGCACATTGTCCCAGTTGATCTCAGCCAGCAGATCGTTTTCACGCATACGCTGGATCATATAATCAGAGGGGCAGACCACATCGTAGGCAATGGCCTTTGACATGATCTTGGGATACATGATTTCGTTGGTTTCATACTCCTCATAGGTAACCGTTATACCGGTCTCCTCCTGGAAGATATCTATGACTTCAGGGTCCAGATATTCCCCCCAGTTGTAGACAATGAGCTTTTCATCCGACACACTTCCCTTGTTTCCCAGATGGAAGAAGAATCCGGCCCCAGCCACAAGGATAACAAGGGCCGCCGGGATTACCTGACGGAGAGGAAGCTTCTTTTTATCAAGGTCTGAGGAGCGCTTTTTATCCGGTTCTTTAGGCGCTGAATTTACCAGTATCATGATGACCATGACAGATAAAAAGAGCAGGGTGGAGAGCGCATACATCTCAGGCCTTATACCCTTTCGCACCTCGGAATATATCTTGGTTGACAGGGTATCCACCCCCGGTCCCTTGGTGAAATGGGTGATGATAAAATCATCCAGGGACATGGTAAATGCCATGAGAAATCCTGACAGCACACCGGGCAGTATATCCGGGAATACCACTTTCATAAACGCCTGGAAAGGGCCTGCGCCCAAGTCCCTGGCAGCCTCATAGGTACTCTTGTTGGTCTGCTTCAGCTTAGGCATAACGCTCAGGATCACATAGGGAATGTTGAACGTTATATGCGCCATTAAGATCGTAGAAAAACCAAGGGTAAACCGGCATGCAATGAACAAAAGCATGAGGGAAATACCTGTCACAATATCGGAATTCAGTATAGGGATATTAGTCACACCCATGAAAACTGTGCGCCACCTGCTCTTCATGGAATTGATGCCGATAGAGGCGCAGGTTCCGATCAAAGTTGCCAGTATTGCAGATAAAAACGCAATGACCAGCGTATTGTAGAGGGCACTCATGATGGCGTCATCCCGGAACAGGGAGCCATACCATTTCAAGGTGAATCCGCCCCATTTGGAGCGGGATTTGGAGGCGTTGAAGGAGAGGATCATGAGTGTTACAATAGGCGCGTACATGAGGATCAGAATAAGCGCCAAATAGATATTTCTGGCTGTCTTCTTCATCAGAACATACCTCCTTGCCCGTCTTTGTCATACTTTGTGGTAACCACCATGCTGATCAGGATAAAGACCATCAATACCAGGGAGAGTCCGCTTCCCACATGCCAGTTGCTGCCCTGCTTGAATTTCTGTTCGATAACATTTCCGATGAGCAGGATCTTGCTGCCGCCCAACAGATCGGAGATGACAAAGGTTGTGAGAGCAGGTACAAATACCATGATGACGCCGCTTACAACACCGGGCAGACTGAGAGGAAAGATGATCTTCCTGAAGGTGTACAGCTCCGTGGCACCCAAATCTCTGGCTGCAGATATAACGTCTTTGTCAATCTTGGACAGAACATTGTACAGCGGCAGCACCATAAAGGGCAGGAAGTTGTACACCATGCCCAGTATGATGGCGTAAGGCGTATTGATGAGCTGGATGGAGGGCAGGTGAAGAAAATTTAAAAACTGATTGATCACGCCGTTTTTCTCCAGCAAAGTCTGCCACGCCATAGTGCGCAGTAGAAAGTTCATCCACATGGGAAGGATGAAGATCAACACGATAAAACTGGTCTGATTCACCTTCATGCCGGATAAAATCATGGCAAGGGGGTAGGCTAACAACAGACAGATGACTGTGCTGACAATAGAGAGCAGCAAAGAGAGGCACAGGGCCTTGAAATTCTCCACAGTTCCGATCGCCAGAAGATTTTCATAAGTCAGATGCCCGTCCACATCTGTCAGACCATAATATAAGACCATGGCAAGGGGAATCAGAATAAATGCCACGGCCCAGAAAAAATAAGGTCCGGTCAGTAATTTTTTTCTATTCATTCACTCCTATGGCCTCCTCGTCTTCCGATACCGGCTTGTGCATGATCTGGATGTCAAAGGGGTCAACATGGATGCCGACTTTCTGGCCCACAGGGAACATGTCAGTGCTGTGTACCAGCCATTCAAATCCGTTTGCCTGGACCTCCATCTCATAGTGGACACCTTTGAAGATCAGGTGGGAGACTACGCCCTGGATCGTGCCCTCCTCGGGCTTTACCAGGTCCACATCCTCAGGCCGGATGACAACATCCACGGGCCTGTTACGGCCGAAGCCTTCGTCCACACAGGGGAACTTGGCACCCAGGATCTTCACCAGCCTGTCCTCAAGCATAGTACCTTCTATAATATTACTCTCACCGATAAAGTCGGCTACAAATGCGTTCTGCGGCTCATTGTAGATATCCTCAGGGGAACCCATCTGCTGGATATACCCTTGGTTCATGACCACAATAGTATCTGACATGGTAAGGGCTTCTTCCTGGTCATGGGTCACGTAGATAAAGGTGATGCCCAGTTCGTTTTTCAGGCGGATCAGCTCATACTGCATGTCCTGGCGCAGCTTCAGATCCAGGGCGCCCAAAGGTTCGTCCAGAAGCAGAAGACGCGGCTCATTTACGATCGCACGGGCAATGGCCACACGCTGCTGCTGTCCGCCGCTCAGGGAATCAGGCAGGCGGTTTTCAAAGCCTTCAAGATTTACCAGTTTCAGTGCGTATTTGATCTTGTCTTTGATATAAGCGTTGCTCTTTCCGGCAATTTTTAAACCAAAAGCAATATTTTCTTCTATATTCATGTGGGAGAACAGGGCGTATTTCTGGAATACGGTGTTCAGATTTCGCTTATTGGGCGGAAGATTGGTAATATCCTCTCCGTCAAAAATAACCTGTCCGAAATCCGGCGTCTCGAAACCGCCCAGGATACGGAGAGTAGTTGTCTTACCACAGCCGCTGGGGCCTAAAAGGGTAAGAAATTCATTTTCCCGGATGGACAGATTCAGCTTGTCCAGAACAATCTGATCGCCAAATCCTTTGGAAATGTCAATTAAATCCACCAGTGTATGATTCATTCGCGTTCTCCTTTACGTGATATGAAATAATGCTAAATTTGTCCTTCCAAACCGGCTCTTCCGTGGAAAGACTCTGAATTTCATTATACTAAACCCACAAACCTTGTCAACATAAATGTTGCGAATTTGGCGGGAATTGCATTGTATAAAGAAAAAGTTTGTGGTAGAATGTCGGTAGACCACGGATAGCGGCAGGAAATCATTGCCAAACGGGGAAAATCAGAATAAAACAGGAGGGTATTGCATAAATGAAAGAGAAGTATGTTGCATATGTTGGAACGTATACCCATGGAAGCAGTATCGGAATCCATTTATATGATGTAAATGTAGAAGAGGGGACACTTACAGAGCGAAAAGTCATTCCTGTAAATAATTCCTCCCACCTGGCCATATCATTAAATGGGAAATATCTCTATTCCATTGCCGACGAAGGAGTTGCCGTATTTTCAATTGATCCGGACGGAGATCTTACCTTTATTAATAAAGTAGACATTGACGGAATGAGAGGCTGCCACCTGTCCACGGACAAGGAAGGGAAATATCTCTATGTGGCAGGTTATCACGACGGTAAAGTTACCGTGGTACATACCCACAGGGACGGACGTCTGGGAAGTGTCATGGACGGGGTATTCCACAGAGGATTGGGAAGTGTTGCGGAGAGAAATTTCCGTCCCCATGTAAGCTGTGTGCGTCCTACACCGGATGGAAAGTATCTCTGTGCTGTGGACAACGGGATTGACCAGATGAAAATTTACCGTGTCAATGCCAGGACCAGCAAGTTAGAGCTTGTGGATGTGCTGCGCTGTGTAAGAGAATCCGGGCCGAGACTGATCAAATTCAGTCCCAACGGCAAGTTTGCATTCCTGAATTTTGAGCTGAGCAATGAAGTACAGGTGTATCGTTATGACGGAAGCGGCAAGAACCCCGTTTTCGAGCTGATCCAGACAGAGAGCACGCTGGCGTCCCATGATGATGAGACCCATGATGCCACATCCGGCATGTGCCTGTCACCGGACGGTGAGTATCTGTTCTGCTCCACAGCAGGGGAAGATACGGCATCCATGTATAAAGTGGATGAGGAGACCGGCAGTCTGGAAAAACAGTTTATACTGCCGATCAGCGGTGAGTATCCCAAAGACCTGGAGGTATTCCCCGACGGAAAACATCTGGCAGTTGTGAACCATGAATCCAACTCTATCACCACGTTTACCATTGATTATGAGAATAAACTGCTGGTTATGAAAGGGAAACCTTTGAAGGTAGAGACACCAAATAGTATAATCTTCCATAAATGTGAGGAAGAATAAGAGAAAGGAAGTGTTATCATGGAAGGTGGGCCTTGTCCCGGGAAATCGAATCAAGACAATAAAATAAAGAGTAGAAACCCCATAGGCAGGCGCATCTGAATCTTTGTGCCCGTTTATGGGGCATGAAGGGAGATAACATGATCAGAATTTTTAAAACAATAGATGGAAAAATACATCAGGTGGAAGAAGCCACAGAGGGATGCTGGATTGCTCTCACAGATCCCACAGCCACAGAAATTTTTGAAGTTTCCAACAAGTACCAGATAGAGGTTGACGATCTGCGAGCACCTCTGGATGAGGAAGAGCGCTCCCGTATAGAAGTAGAGGACAATTACACACTCATCCTGGTAGACACCCCCATCATTGAGGAGAGGGGTGACAAGGACTGGTACGGAACCATCCCTCTGTCGATCATCGTGACTAATGAGATGATCATCACTGTGTGTCTGGAGGATACCTCTGTACTTGGCAAATTCATGGACGGCCGTGTGCGGAACTTCTATACCTATATGAAGACCAGATTTATCCTGCAGATCCTTTATAACAATGCCAGTATGTTCCTGCATTATCTGCGCATCATAGATAAAAAGAGTGAGGAAGTAGAGGAGAAGCTTCACGCATCCACCAGGAATCAGGAGCTGATCGAGCTTCTGGAACTGGAAAAGTCCCTGGTGTACTTTACCACATCCCTGCGTTCCAATGAGGTGGTGCTGGAGAAGCTTTTGAAAGTGGAACGGATCAAACAGTATCCCGATGACACAGACCTTCTGGAGGATGTCATTGTGGAGAACAAGCAGGCCATAGAGATGGCCAATATTTACAGTGGTATTCTGAGCGGAATGATGGATGCCTTTGCATCGGTTATTTCAAACAATCTGAATATTGTCATGAAGTTTCTGGCAACCGTAACCATCGTCATGTCCATTCCGACAATGATCTTCAGTGCGTACGGCATGAATGTAAACACATCCGGGATGCCCTTTGCGGGGAGTCCCTACGGGTTTGTCATTGTGATCGTACTGTCTCTGGTACTGAGCTTACTGGTTGCATTGATCTTCTCCAAGAAGAACCTGTTTTAAGTTAATAAAACGGTATATCTTCGGTATTGCGGCAGTGCAGTACCGATTTCCCTGAGGGGGGAAAGATAAGATTAGAAACGAGGAGAATATATGAATTTTTTGAACAAAATGGAAAGGAAATGCGGGCGTTTCGCTATCAGGAATCTGACAAAGTACATCATCCTGCTTTATGTGATCGGATATGTGCTTTATTTTCTGGGCAACGTTACAGGAATTCCTTTCAGCGCTTACCTGATGCTGAGTCCTGCCCACATTCTGCACGGACAGATATGGAGACTTGTGAGCTGGCTTTTGATCCCGCCTTCCAGTCTTAATATTTTTACGATCATTATGCTTGCATTGTATTATTCCCTAGGAACTTCTCTTGAGAAGACATGGGGAGATTTCAGATATAATGTCTATATCTTAGGCGGTATTTTAAGTACGATCATTGGTGCTTTTCTGCTTTATTTTATTCAGGGACCAATGAACTCCCTGTACGGAATGGCTGCCATCTCCACATATTATATCAACCTGTCCATTTTCCTGGCTTTTGCGGCCAGTTATCCGGATATGCAGCTTATGCTGTATTTTGTGATTCCGGTGAAGATCAAGTGGCTGGCTTATCTGGATGTGGCATACCTGGCCTATAACTTTATAAAAACACCTATATGGTCCATCAGAATGATGATCATCGCATCTCTGCTGAACTTCATCGTGTTCTTTTTTGCCACCAGGAATTACAGCCATATCAATCCAAAAGAAGTGCACAGGCGGCAGCAGTTTCAAAAAGCAGTTCATCCGAAGATGGCACCTGGTGTAACGAAGCATAAATGTGCCGTGTGCGGCAGAACAGAAAAGGACGGAGACAATCTGGAGTTCCGTTTCTGCTCCAAATGCAACGGCAATTATGAATACTGCCAGGATCATCTTTTTACTCATGAACATATAAAGTGACGATATCATTAGGAGGAAATTATGCGCAAGACGAAAATTGTATGTACCATGGGTCCGAATACGGACAAAAAAGCTACTATGAAAGCTCTGGTGAGACACGGCATGGATGTGGCCCGCTTCAACTTTTCACACGGGGATTACGAGGAGCAGAGAAACCGTATGAACCTGCTGAAAAATGTCAGAGAAGAGCTGGATAAGCCGGTAGCTATACTGCTTGACACCAAAGGACCGGAGATTCGCACCGGAGTTCTGGAGGATGGAAAGAAAGTAATTTTGACAGAGGGCGCAGATTTTACTCTCTATATGGAAGAAATGGTGGGTAACGAAAAGGGATGTTCCATCACCTATCCCGGACTGGCAAGAGAAGTTAAACCGGGCAACAAGATTTTGATCGATGACGGCCTTATTGAACTGGACGTCAAAGTGGTGAAAAAAGACCATATTGTCTGTACAGTTGCCAACGGCGGCGAGCTGGGTGAGAAAAAAGGCGTCAATGTGCCGAATGTAAGAGTGAAGCTTCCGGCTATCACAGAAAAAGATAAAGCGGACATTATCTTTGGCATTCAACAGGATATTGATTTCATCGCCGCTTCTTTTATCAGGAATGCGGCAGGGATCAAAGAGATCCGCAAGATCCTGAAGGAGCATCATGCAGAGCAGATCAGCATTATCGCCAAGATCGAGAACGCAGAGGGCGTTGAGAATATTGATGAGATCATTGCAGCAGCAGACGGCATCATGGTAGCCAGGGGTGATCTGGGTGTGGAGATACCTGCCCAGGAAGTGCCATATATCCAGAAGCTGATCATCAAGAAATGCAATGAAAATTACATTCCGGTCATCACTGCCACACAGATGCTGGACTCTATGATCCGCAATCCCCGTCCCACCCGAGCAGAGGTTGCGGACGTGGCAAATGCCATCTATGACGGAACCGATGCAGTTATGCTCTCTGGAGAGACCGCAGCAGGAAAATATCCGGTGGAAGCTCTGACAATGATGGGTGAGATCGCTGAGGATACAGAAAAGCATGTGGATTATGACAAATACATTCAGCACAGGACCATGTACAAACAGACATTGGTTTCCAGTGCCATTGGTATTTCCTCTGTCCGCACAGCCAGAAATATTGACGCTGACTGCATTATCACTCCAACCATGTCCGGCAAGACGGCAAGACTGGTATCCAGTTTCCGCCCTACCATGCCGATTTACGCCATCACACCCAACGAATTTGTACAGCATAAGATGCAGCTCTATTGGGGTGTAAAGCCGTTGAAAGGAAATACAAAAGACACCACAGAAAACATTCTGACAAGTGCTATGGAAACCGTAAAACGCAAACGCCTTGTGAAAAAAGGCCAGCTTGCAGTGTTCACCGCAGGTGACCCGGCTACCAACAGCCGCAAAGACGAACAGAATGTTACCAATATGCTGCATGTGATCGAAGTAAAATAAAGGTATGGTTTTTACTTTTGACTGTGAGGCTGCCGAACGGCTGCCAATAAATAATAGAATGGGATTTGGAAAAGCCGCAGAATTATAAGGTCTGCGGCTTTTCTGTGAGCTTTTTTGTTGCAAAATAGGCGAAAAACAGTTATGATAGTATCCGTATAAAAAAGGAGCAGAAATATGGAGAAAAGAGAAATCCACGGTGTCGTCTTCGATATGGACGGCCTTATGTTTGACAGTGAGAGGATCGTAAAGTATTCCTGGGACGTGGCGGGAGAACGGATGGGATACGGGAAGCTGGGGGATAATATTTTTCATACCCTTGGCTTTAATGTAGATAAGAGAAAACGCCATTTTAAGGATACGTACGGGGAGGATTTCCCATTTGAGCTGTTCCGGGACGAATACAGGAAGGCGTTTTGGGAATACGAGGAGAAGAACGGCCTGCCTGCAAAGAAAGGTCTGCATGAACTGCTGGATGTACTGGCCCAGAGAAATATCCCTATGGCAGTGGCAACCTCTTCCAGTCATGCCTATGCGGAGAATAATCTTAAGCGGGAAGGTATCCAGGCGTATTTTTCTGCTGTGATAACAGGGAGTATGGTCACAGAGGCAAAGCCGTCCCCTGAGATCTACAGGAAAGCCTGTGAAGCTCTGAAGGTCAGTCCGGCCTGTGCCCTAGCGCTGGAGGACTCCTACAACGGGATACGCTCTGCCCATGGAGCGGGAATGATCACAGTTATGATACCGGACCTGCTCACAGATTCCTCACCGGTGGACGAACTGCTGGACGGCAAAATGGATTCCCTGCTTGCTGTTGCCAGGTGGATTGAAACAATATACCAATTTACAAAAGGAGAAAACTTTAATGGAGAAAAAGACATTTGTCACCAAAGAACAACTGGATGAAATTATAAAAAAATATCCGACCCCTTTTCATTTATATGATGAAAAAGGAATCCGGGAAAATGTAAAGGCAGTGAACGAAGCTTTTTCCTGGAACAAAGGATTCAAAGAATATTTTGCAGTAAAAGCCAATCCTAATCCGTTTCTGATCAACATTTTAAGGGAATATGGCTGCGGTTGTGACTGTTCCTCCTACACAGAGCTGATGCTCTCCGAGGCTATGGGATGCAGGGGTAATGAGATTATGTTCTCCTCCAACGATACGCCGGCCGAAGACTATGTGTACGCTGAAAAATTGGGGGCTTTGATCAACCTGGATGATTTCACACATATTGATTTCCTTGAAAAGACCATAGGCTATATCCCGAAACGCATCAGTTGCCGTTATAATCCCGGCGGTGTGTTTGAGATGGGCAACGGCATTATGGACAATCCGGGGGATGCAAAATACGGAATGACCACAGAGCAGATGTTTGAGGCTTTCCGTATCCTGAAGGAAAAAGGGGCGCAGAAGTTCGGCATCCATGCATTTCTTGCAAGTAATACCGTGACAAATGACTATTATCCCGTTTTGGCAAAAGAACTCTTTGAGCTGGCAGTAAAGCTGGAAAAAGAGACTGGGGCTGATATTGAATTCATCAACCTGTCAGGCGGTGTGGGTATTCCCTATACTCCGGATATGGAGCCAAATGATATTCGGGCGATCGGGGCCGGGGTAAAGAAGGTCTATGAGGAAGTGCTGGTTCCCGCAGGCATGGGAGATGTGGCGATCTATTCCGAAATGGGGCGTTTTATGATGGGACCATACGGCTGCCTGGTGACAAAAGCCATTCATGAGAAACACACCCACAAAGAGTATATCGGCGTAGATGCCTGCGCAGTAGATTTGATGCGCCCTGCCATGTACGGCGCATACCACCACATAACCGTTATGGGAAAAGAGGACAGCCCCAGTGATCACAAATATGATATCGCAGGCTCTCTTTGTGAGAACAATGATAAATTCGCCGTTGACCGTATGCTCCCAGAAATTGAAAAGGGAGATCTGCTGGTCATCCACGACACCGGTGCGCACGGTTATGCCATGGGATACAACTACAATGGAAAATTAAAATCCGCTGAGATCCTTCTGAAAGAGGACGGTAGTACAGAGCTGATCCGCCGGGCGGAGACACCAAAGGACTATTTTGCTACACTGGACTGCTTTGATATTTATGATAAGATAATCCATTGATTCAGATGAAATAGTATAAAGAAATGTGAACAGCGCTCCGGCCCGAATAGGAATCAGGCTGGGAGCGCTTTTTTCGCTGCCTGGTAGAGGGGAAAAATCCGCCGTATTGATGGCAATATACGTCCCGTATTGACAGCATACATGTTTTGTAAATTGTCAGCAGCTTGTACCCTTTCTGCGGTTATTATGGGGAAGATCTCCTCTGTGAACAGAAAAATGCCCCATTTAAGTTGACGAATCCGGAAAAAGATGATAAGTATAAGATATCAGAACGCGGCTTGCGAAAAAGCTTCATAAGGGGATTAAAAAGCCGGGGAAAAGGTACAGGGATTATCAACCAGAAAGGACAGCAGAAGAATATATGGAAGAATTACTCTATGGGGTGGCATATTACGATGAATATATGCCTTATGACAGACTGGAAAAAGACGTGGAGATGATGAAAAAGGCAGGGATCAACCTGGTGAGGATTGCAGAATCCACCTGGAGCACCCTGGAACCCCAGGACGGTGTGTTTGACTTTTATCACATTGACAGGGTGCTGGATGCCATGGAGGAGGCCGGCATTCATGTGATCGTGGGAACGCCGACCTATGCCATTCCGGCGTGGATGGAGAAAAAACATCCGGATGTAATGGCAGTGACCAAACAGGGCAGGGGCATCTACGGAGCCAGACAGATCATGGACATTACGAACCGCCATTATCGGTTTTACAGTGAACGTGTCATAAGAAAGCTGATGGAGCATGTGAAGGACAGAAAATGTATCATAGGCTATCAGATCGACAATGAGATAAAACACTATGGTACCTCCGGAGAGCGGGTACAGGAAGGGTTTATTGCATACTTAAAGGAAAAATTCGGGGGTGATGTGGAGGCCATGAACCGGGAGTTCGGCATGAATTACTGGAGCAATGCCCTTCATTCCTGGGAGGATTTCCCGGATGTGAGAGGGACCATCAATGGCAGTCTGGGCTGTGAGTTTGAGAAATTCCAGCGCGGCCTTGTGACGGAATTTTTGTCCTGGCAGGCAGATATTGTGCGGGAATATAAAAGGGAAGACCAGTTTATCACCCAGAATTTTGACTTTGAGTGGAGAAATTATTCTTTTGGTGTACAGCCGGATGTGGACCATTTTAGGGCTTCAAAATGTCTGGATATTGCGGGCTGTGACATTTACCACCCCACTCAGTCAAAGCTGACGGGAAAGGAGATTGCCTTTGGCGGGGATATGACCCGTTCCCTGAAACAGGACAATTATTATGTGCTGGAGACTGAAGCCCAGGGATTTGCCCAGTGGGTGCCCTATGACGGACAGCTCAGGCTGCAGGCATTTTCCCATTTGGCAGGCGGGGCGGATTGTGTGGAATACTGGCACTGGCACTCCATCCATAATTCCTTCGAGACATATTGGCGCGGGCTGTTAAGCCATGATTTTGCGGAGAATAAGACATATAAAGAAGCTGTTGTCATCGGCAGTGAGATGAAGCGTCTGGGAAGTCATCTCATCCATCTGAAAAAGCAGAACAAGGCTGCCATTATGGTGAGCAATGAGGCGCTGACAGGGCTGAAATGGTTCCCTATCGGAGGAGGTACAGAGATGTCCTACAACGATGTGGTACGCTGGATCTATGACGCGCTGTATGAGATGAATGTGGAGTGTGATTTCGTGTCACCGGATGCGGAAAATCTGGAGGATTATAAGATGCTGATCCTTCCGGCGCTCTACTGTGTGCCGGAAGAGACACTGCTCAGGATCCGGTCCTTTACGGAAAAGGGCGGCTATCTTTTGGGTACCTTTAAGACGGGATATACCAACGAAAATGTAAAGGTATACCATGATTCACAGCCTCACATTCTGTCAGAGTGTTTTGGCATTATGTATAACCAGTTCACATACCCGGAGGAGACAGAGGAGACATTTCTGGAAGGAAGGCTCTGCGGCAGAGAAGATAAAGAGAAAGCCAAGGTATTCCTGGAATGCATTCAGGCAAGGGGAGCAGAGACGGTTCTTAGGTACGTGCATGATAACTGGGGGCAGTATGCGGCAGTGACAGAGAATACATTCGGCAGAGGAAAAGCCGTGTATTTAGGATGTATGTTCAGCGCAGAACTGCTGAAAAAACTTTTGGGTGAGCTGCTGGAGGAATGTGAAATCAGGCCGAACCCCGGTTCCTGCGGATTCCCTGTGATCGTCCGTGGGGGTAGAAACCAGATGGGAAAACAAATCTATTATTTCCTGAATTATTCCGGTAAAGTACAGGAGGCTGTGTGTCCGGAAGGGACATGGACTGAACTGTTTTCAGGGGAGACAAAGAAGGCCGGCGATGCCTTGACATTACAGAAATGGAATCTTCTGATTCTGGAAGAACAGTAAAAAATCTGCCTGACTGCAATTCTTTTTGCAGCCGGGCAGATTTTTTTATGCAGGTAGGTCTGTTTATTTTCCCACTTGGCAGCGGCAGTATTTTCTCCATCCCAGCAGACAGCAAAAGGCTAGAAGGCATGCGGAGAATACATATCCAAACAGGCGGCAGGCAAAGGGAATGGATGTGAGTTCACGCATGGGCAGGAAAAACGGCAGACAATTTATAACACTTTTGAGTATCATCAAAGCTCTTGTGACTTTCATGGATACAAGAAAAACAGTGTAAATGACAGCAGGAAACAGATAAGCGGCAGCGGACCAAAGCAGGGCAGAGAAAGAACTTTTCTTTATTGAGGATATCAACAGTGTGACAGCGGCAGTTACAAGTATGGATAAAAGTCCTGTGAGCAGATAAGCAAGCAGTACGGCGCCGGTGGTCTTCCGGGTATCCCCATTCCAGAAAATGTTTCCGGTCATTAAGTCGGGAAAGGAAAGACCTGCACTGACTGCAAGTCCGTCACTGCCGTATACAAGCAGAAAGGCTCCCACAAGAAGGAGTGTAAACAGAAGATACACTCCGCCCGCCCATGTAAACGCTGCCAGTATTTTGGCGGCGGCTGTCTTCCCTTTTCCGTTCTGCGTGGTCAGCAGGATGGGGGCAGTTTGTTGGGCATATTCCTCAGAGAAAACAGGGGCACAGGCTATGATCACCAGAGCAGAGACGATCCAGAGGAGCATCATATGCATTTCGCTAAAGGTGTTGTCCCATCCGCCGATGTAACCATATTCATATTTTCCGCTCATTATCTCCGCAGCGTACTTGTCATCGGAACCGGCAAGGGCTGTGGGCAGTTCGCCGCCCCGGATTCTGGAATCGGAAAGATTGACAGTCACAAAACGGCTGGTGGAATTGTCATAATAACCCGGTAAAGTGTCGCCTGTATCAGAGGTTTCCAGGTCATTTTCATTGATATGCCATCCGAATTCCTTTACTATGGCCTCTGCTTTTTCCTGGGTCATAGGCCCAGCGTATCGGCGGGCAATTTCCCTGTTGTATTGTATGGCATCGGTTCTCCTTAAACAGGTGCCATTGTCATAGGCATATTCTGAACCAAGCGCGGACATCTGAAAGTAGGCGGCCAAAAAGAGCAAGCCAAGCAGTGTGCCCATGAAAAGAATTTTTCTTGAACAAATTTTATATAACTCATTTCTGAAAAGCATATCAGAGCACCTCCCTGTTTTCTGTGGCGTAGAGATAAGCATCCTCCAGGTCAGGAACGGCCTGGGAGGCGTCAGGGAAAGGGCATTTTTCAGAGAGGACACGCATCCGCAGGCCGGTTCCTTCTGTTCTTACATTGCAGACAGTAAATTGTTTCCGGCAGATATCCGCTTCCGGGGGAGATATGACAAATTCCCATACGTGGCCGTCTGCCGCCTGGATCAGGGCATCCGGTTCCTTATTTTCAATGATCTTTCCACGACGCATGATCAGTATCTTCTCAGCGGCATTTGCCACGTCGGAGACTATATGAGTGGAAAGGAGCACGATCCTGTCGTGTCCCAGAGTGCTGATGATATTGCGGAAACGGATGCGCTCCTTGGGATCAAGGCCTGCGGTAGGCTCATCCAACAGAAGGATTTTCGGATCATTGAGCAGGGCCTGGGCAATGCCCAGTCTCCGTATCATACCGCCGGAGAGATGTTTGATCTTTTGCTTTTCTTCCCCGGCAAGTCCGGTCAGTTCCAGCATTTCCCTGTATTTTCTAAGCGCTTCATCCCTGGGAACTGCCTTTAAGGAGGCGAGATAAAGGAGGTACCGCTTTACGGTAAAGTCGGGATAATAGCCGAAATCCTGGGGCAGATAGCCAAGCAAAGCCCGGTAGCCGGCGCCCATGTTCTGAATAGGTATGCCGTCCAGTGTCACTTCTCCCCGGTCAGGCGCAAGGATGCCGCAGAGTATGCGCAGCAGTGTGGTTTTGCCCGCGCCATTTTCCCCTAGAAGTCCGTACACACCGTTTTTCAGTGTAAAGGTGATATCGTCGGCGGCTGTTTTTTCTTTGTAACGTTTTGTTATGTTCTGCGTTTTTAATTCCAGCAAAATTCTTTACCTCCTGTGGTTAAACTGTGGAACAGTCTGTGAAGCTCTATGACCAGAATCAGGATTCCGGCTGCCAGTACCATTGCCCATACCGGCAGATAGATACCCAGATAAGCCTTTGGAAAGGCTGACGGAAACAGGAAAAACAGGCAGAGCAGAAGAAGGGTTCCCGACAGTATAGCTTTCTGAGAGGAAAATCTTCTTGTAGACAGCAGGAAAAAATAGCAGACATTGGATAAGATAAAAGGTACAAACAGGTACATGCAGAGTGCAAAGATCCCATATCCTGTATGTTGTTTTACACCAAGAAGCAGCAGTGTCAGGACGCACAGGTTCAGTCCTGCTGAAAAAAGCAGTTTCACGGCCCATATCTGTCCCAGGTTAAAGCAGCAGCTCTGTTCCAGTTCTGCCATATGCCAGGAGCGGCTTTTTGAAAATTCCAGAACGGCAGCCAGTCCCAGACCGGAGGAGACAGCGCAGGCAGAGGGGAGTATACTCTCACTGCCCAGCATCAGCGATTGGAAACAGGTCAGGAAAAGTACAGCCGCTGCCAGAAAGAGTGCCTGTATGATCCAATATTCCATGGAAATATAATGGATCTGGTCCAGCATCAGCGCCGGGACAGAGATATGTGCCGACAGGTCTTTTTTTGATACTTCCCTGCGGACTGCTTCCAGGGAATCTCTTTTTTTACCCTCATCTATAGGCGGAGAGGGTATCCGTATCTTGTTGTCATCCATAAAAATCCTCCTTTCTCAATGTATGCTTCAGCTTGTCCATGCCCTGTTTCATCCGGGATTTCACTGTGGATGGATTGGTGCCTGTGATCCTGGCAATCTCTCTGTGCTTCAGACCGTAGAGGCTGTGAAGCACAATGACCTCTCTCTGGATCTTGGGCAGCTTCATAAGAGCCTGGACAAGCAGCCTGGAATTCTCCTCCCGGATAACATTCACCAGCAGATCGCTCTGCATGGGCAAATGTCCCGGGGATTCAGCGGTAGGCTCCTCTTCGCGGGCTTCGTCCAGGGGGGAATAGGAGAGGTGCCGGTGAACCGCAGTCTCTTTGCTGAAAAAATCGAAGCAGACATTTCTGGCTATGGTCAGCAGGTAGCCTTTCAGGTTTTTATACCGGTAGTGGTCCACATAGCGAATAAAACGAAGAAAGGTTTCCTGGGCCAGATCATATGCGGTATCGGGATCTCCGATCTGGTAACAACAGAAACGGTAGATGTCATTGTAATATTTTTCCGCCAGCAAATTCAAGTATTCTTTATTGCCGTTTTGTATTTCCCTTATGGCTTTTCTGTCATCCATAGGTGCCCCCTTTCCTGTCTTCCATTATATATAACCGGAGGAGGAAGAAAAAGGTTTTATTTTTGTTGAAAAATGTGAGGATTTTAAATCATTACTTATTTTTTAATGCTTTTCGGGAAAACATACCGGGACAGGCCCTTGGTATGCTGGCCGTATTCAATGGCCTCAACGGGACAGCGGCAGATACAGGCCATACAGTGTGTGCAGCGGCTGCCCCACACCGGATTTCCTTTCTCCAGATGGACATTTTTCAGGGGACAGACCTTTTCACATTTGCCGCAGGATATGCAGGCATTGGTGGCATAAAATTTTCTGGCATGTACAAATGCGGGATAAAATATATTGTTTACGATACCGCTGTTTAACCTGTCTTTGGAAGTGAGGGAAGGCTGCGGGAGCATTTCATTATTTGTGATGAAATGTGATATTTGGTCCATGGTATCCTCAGCCCTGCGTATGATCTCCAGTGATTCTTCCTCCTGGGGAGCGCGGAACAGGGCAATGTAATTCTCTGGCATGAGGACAGGAACACACCCTTTAAAATTCAGGTTTTTGGAGGTGCACAATTTTTTTATATAGGCACCTGCATTTCCGATATTCCCTCCGCATGTCAGAATAAAATAAATGTCTTTATTTCCTGCCAGCTTTGTTTTGGTAAGCCAATCCTGAAGAATGCGTGGAATCCGCCATGCGTAAGTTGGTGATACGATGACCCATGGTTTATCTGAACAAATCTGGGTGTGATCGTTGTCACGGATTTTTTGAAACAGATCAAGTGTGTCATCTTGAATGTTTTCTGCGATTTTTTGTGCGGTGTAGGCGCTGTTGCCTGTTCCGGAAAAATATAATATCATAGTCTTTTACTCCTTATCATGTATTTCATGCGTTTGCCGAATGCTCTCATAGATGAGATTGATCAGATCAGTCATATTCATCCATTGGGATTCATCCAAACTCACATAATAATAATTTTTAGTTCCTTCTTTTCTCATATTGACAATACCCGCGTCTTTTAGGATACGCAGATGGTGGGACACAGAAGGTCTTGTCAGATGGGTTTTCTCTGCGATCTCACCGACCCTTATGCCTGACAGATCATTTTCTAAAAGCACCAGCAGGATCAACTGTCTTGTCTCATCGCCGATTGCAGTAAACGCATTTTGGCAGTCCCGAAAACCACGGACGATTTTTTGTAAACGCTCTTCACATTCATTTTCCATTTTTATTCCTCTGTATATTTTTAGTTCTCTACATATATCTGACATCCGGTTTTTCTCTCGGGGCGGAGCGGAGAAATTTTACACCGGGATAACCTAATACCAGGGTGGCAGCCACTTTTTTCCCTTTGGGAACGTTCAGCGCCTTTTTGATCTTCGGTGATATGTTGGCGGAAGATGTGAAAAATCCGCTGAACAGCACACCCAGCCCGTTGGCCTCTGCCACAAACTCCATATTTTGTGCTGCGAGTATGCCGTTGGTTTTGTCTTTTGCCAGGATAACAATGACAGTAGGTGCCTGGAAGAAGAAAAAATGTGGGTGTATTTTATTAAGTCTGGCTATAGGACTGAACAAATCCGCAAAGGGCTTTAGTTTTTTAAAGAGGCGGACAGCCATCTGTTCCACAGCGTCTTTTTCTTTCTCAAGGACCACAAAGGAGACATCCTGCATATTTTTGGCTGTATGTGTGAGACTGCCTGCTTCCAGGATCTGTTCCAGCACAGCATGAGGAATCTCTTTCTTTTGAAACTGCCGTATGGTGCGTCTGAAGCGGATGACATCCAGGACTTCATGGGGATCCAGGTGTACAGTGCCATTTTGGGTGATCGGTTTTGTATCATAGCCGCTGATGGTGACTGCCTCCTTTGGACAGACTGCAGAGCACTGACCACACAGGATACAGTCATCTAATATGGTTTCTGCCTTTTTATTTTTCAGTACGATATTGTGCGCAGCACATGTCTTTGCGCATAAACCACAGCCGATGCATAATGAGGTATGAATTTTTACTGCATGTTTTGCCATGAGTGGACTCCTTTCGTTAACATTTGTTAACCATTATATCAAAAGAGGAGGAGAATACAACATTGGTAAAGAAACACGTTACCAATAAAAAAGAGACTGCCTATATCTGGCAGTCTCCCCGGTTTATCTTGCCGTATTCTGTTTTTACTTTGTCATAACCCTGCAGCCATTTACAGGCAGCTTGGGCAGGTATTCAAAATACCAATTCTGCCGTTCACCGGAATATTTCAGTATGGCAGGTATCCACGCATTGGAGACCTGCACATATACATATTGTTCCGGATGAACGGGTATCTTTTTGCTGCCGCCGTTCTCCTTGAGAACACAGGTGCGGCCATTATTCATTAAAGTTCCTATCATGTGTTAAGCCTCCTTTACTCTTTTTATAATAAGAGTATACATGGTAATTATGACCATTTCTTGGAAAAAATGTGAAGGGTTGGTGATATTTGTATGAATATACTAAAGTTTTTATGAAAAGCAGCATAAGACTGCCTTTTATGGGATGTGAGAAAGAAAATTCATGGAGATAGCGGGATTCGAACCCGTGACCTATACGTTGCGAACGTATCGCTCTCCCAGCTGAGCTATATCCCCAAAAAAAGAATGGAAGCAAGGAGGCTCGAACTCCTGACCTTTCGCGTGTGAGGCGAACGCTCATCCCGGCTGAGCTATGCTTCCATATAAAATATTATAGCACTTTGTTTGAGAAATGCAAGAGTATTTCCGGGGTGATTTATTTGTAGGATACAAGTTTTTATAGTATAATTCCAGTTATAGGATCTTGTGACAGGGAGCTGCAGCGGTAAATCCTGGCTTTTTTCATTTGTCAGAAAATCTGCCGCACTCTTTTGTTTTGAAAATAATTCGTCTATAGGGCATGGAAGGGAAGATATATGTATAAACTGTTGTTTGTTGATGATGATAAAGCCCTGCTCAAAATGCTGGAAAATTATTTCCGTTTAAGGGGATACAGCATTTTGCTTGCAGATGACGGCTTAACGGCCCTGGAGAAAATAGAGGATAACCCGGATTTGATCTTGCTGGATATTAATATGCCGCGTATGGACGGAATAGAACTGTGTATGAAGATCAGGGAATTCGTCTCATGTCCCATATTGTTCCTGACAGCCAGAGTTGAGGAGCAGGACAGGATAAACGGCCTGCTTTCCGGGGGAGATGACTATATTGTCAAGCCGTTCAGCCTGAAGGAACTGGAGGCGAGGATCACGGCACATATAAAAAGAGAGGAACGAGGCAGGAAAAAGCCAAATCTCAGATACAGGGAGGGGCTGCTGCTGGACTATAGTGCCAGGAAAGCCCTGTATGATGACCGGGAGCTGGAGCTTACAAAACTGGAGTACAATATTGTGGAATTCCTCTCCAAAAATCCGGGTCAGGTGTTTGACAAGGAGCGGATCTATGAAAGGGTCTGCGGCTATGATGCGGAGGGCGACAGCAGGGTGATCACGGAACTCATAAGAAGAATACGCAGAAAAATAGGGGAATATACCGGAACGGAGTATATTGAAACTGTATGGGGAAGTGGGTACCGATGGAAAAAATAAGGAATCTTTCGCTTAGGAAAACAATTGTACTTTACATGACTGTGGCGATCATTATCACCTTTTTCCTTTCAGCCGTGGTTGTCAAAATGGCGGAGGGGACTCAGAGACAAATCTGGGCGGAATATACAGACTGGGATAAACATCTGGACTTTGAGGAGGAGACAGGAAATATCACGGAGATCACAAGGCCCGCACAGAAGGATATGCTTCACAGAGATTATGTCATGACCCAGATCTGCGACGCGGTGGAAACATGGTCTATGCTTATACTGCCTATGATCGGCAGTGTGATCGCGGTTTTTTGCTTTTACCGTGATAAGATCAGGGAGCCGCTTCAGATACTGACAGAAGGTTCCAGAAAAATACAGGAAAACCATCTGGACTTTCCTGTAGATTACGGGAAAAAGGATGAAATGGGAAGTCTGTGCCGGGAATTTGACCGTATGCGCTCCCAGCTTCAAGAAAACAACCGACAGCTCTGGAGCATGGTGGAACAGGAGAGAACGCTGAAGGCGGTCATTGCCCATGATATCCGTTCCCCCCTTGCAGTGCTGCGGGGATACCAGGAAACGCTTATGGAGTTTCTGCCTGCGGGGCAGTTAAGCCAGCAGGACATGGAGGAAATGCTGGCCTCGGGAATGCAGCAGATTGACAGGCTGAATGCCTTTGTGGAACAGATGAGGAGGCTTTCCGGCATCGAAGAGAGAACGGTTCATATGGATAAGATAGAGACCTCTGCATTGCTCAGATACATGGAACAGACGGCAAAGGCTCTGGCCAACAAGGAATCCTGCCGAACCGTCATAAGATCGGAGGGAATGCCAAATGGCTTTTTTGGTGATTTTTCCTTGATATGTGAGGTGTATGAGAATCTTCTGGGAAATGCAGTGCGGTATGCCCGGCATATGATCCTCATTACTATGGAGGTGACAGACGGAATGCTTTTTATTTCCATGGGGGATGACGGGGAGGGATTTCATGGGAAAGAAAAAGAGATCACGAAACCCTTCTACCATGATAACCTTGCAGATGACCTGAAGCATTTTGGCCTCGGAATGTATCTGAGTAAACTGTACTGCGAGATGCATGGAGGTAAACTGCTGTTGGGCAGTGCTGATTTGGGAGGGGCTTATGTGAAGGCGGGATTTCACATAGAATAGCCGCATCCCGACGGGACACTATAGCTGCGGGTTATGGAAATCCATATTTTATAAGTATTTGTGCTATGAATGAGAATGATTTAAAATAGTAATGATCAGTATAAGAAGGGAGCGGACAAAATGATCTATAAGAATTTTCAGGACATGAAATTATCTGCGTTGGGAATGGGAGCTATGCGTCTTCCGGTCATAAACGGAGAAGATTCCAGGATTGATGAGAAGGCAGCCGCAGAGATGGTGGCATACGCCATGGAACATGGAATAAATTATTACGACACAGCCTGGGGGTACCATGAGGGGAATTCAGAAACCGTTATGGGCAGGATCTTGGATCAATACCCCCGCAGTACCTATTATCTTGCAACTAAATTTCCGGGGTATGATCTCTCCAATATGGATAAAGTGGAAGAAATTTTTGAAAAACAGTTGGAGAAATGCAAAGTGGAGTATTTTGATTTCTATCTGTTCCACAATGTATGTGAGATGAACATTGACGCGTACCTGGATGAGAAATATGGCATTTTTGACTATCTGATGAAACAGAAGGAAAAGGGAAGGATCCATCATCTGGGCTTTTCCGCTCATGGAAGTTATGATGTGATGAAACGTTTTTTAGAGGCTTACGGAGAGCAGATGGAATTCTGCCAGATTCAGTTAAACTATCTTGACTGGTCCTTCCAGAATGCAAAAGAAAAAGTGGACCTGCTGAGCGAATACCACATTCCTGTATGGGTAATGGAGCCGCTCAGAGGAGGACGCCTTGCCTCTCTGTCCGAGGAAAACAGTGAAAAATTAAAGACATTTCGTCCGGACGAGGGCATTCCGGCATGGGCTTTTCGTTTCCTTCAGGGAATCCCGGAAGTGAAGATGATCCTGTCAGGCATGTCTGATTTTGCACAGATGCAGGATAATATACATACTTTTGAGACGGATAAGCCTCTGAATGAGCAGGAGAAAACAGCTCTGCTGGAGATTGCTGACAACATGGTAAAGCACATTGCCCTGCCCTGTACAGCATGCCGTTACTGCACGAGCCACTGCCCTCAGGAACTGGATATTCCCATGCTTCTGGAGCTGTATAATGAGCACTGTTTTACAGGCGGCGGATTTATTGCACCTATGGCTCTGCAGGCCGTCCCGGAGGAGAAACAGCCCGGTGCGTGTATCGGATGCCAAAGCTGTGAGGCAGTCTGTCCGCAGCAAATTAAAATATCAGAAGCCATGGCTGATTTTGCGCACAAGCTGAATGGCTGAGTATTGGAGGCAGAATAAAAGAGCTGTCGGAAGATCAATATCAATAAATGGAAATACGAGCTGTAGTTTTCTGTTTATTGGTATGGATCAACTGACAGTTCTTTTTTTGTTGTCTTTTTGTTGTGATTTCTCATTTACAATAGTATCAGAACAGGAGGAATGCAATATGAAGGTTATCATCAAAAGAGAATTGAAAAGCTATTTCAAAAACCCCATCTATTATGTGGGTATTCTGCTGATATTTTTTGAAGTCTTTCAGATACTTCAGCCTTATCTGAAGCTGCATTACTGGGATAATGATGCACAGGTTGAGGCGGCCAAACTGAAACATATCAACGATGCGGATGTGATGAATGGGTATCTGCCTTCGACAGAGAAGGAACGGATTGAAATTGCCCTGCCGGAAATCTGCAGAGATATGAACGAGGCATTAGGAGTCAGCAAAGAGGAAACGGATAAGATGACAGAACTTTTTCAGAAAGACGGATACAGCGAAAAAGAAATCATGGATTATCTGATGAAGCATTACGACTATGTTAAGGTGGATTACTATTTCCAGGAGGCAGAACTCAGACAGGGAACTGCAGAAGAAGTGAATGCATGTATAGACAAAAAATTCACCAGTATGCGGTATTCGGAATATGTGGGCAGAAAATTTGCTGATTTTGCAGGGCTGTTTTTTGTCTTTTTCTCCTCAGTTTTGATGGCATTTTTATTTCTTCAGGATACAAGGAAGAATATGTATGAACTGCTTCACACAAAGCCGGTATCGGCCTGGAAATATGTGACAGGGAAAATCGTGGGAGGTTTTACAGCACTTTTACTGCCGCTTGCTTCTATGACCGCTGTTTTTACATCTTTATGTATGAAAAACGGAATAGAACAGGGATTTCCCGTAGCTGTGTGGGATTTATTTGCAGCGGATGTACTTTATATCCTGCCAAACCTGCTAATGGTGATCTGCGTATATGCCCTGACCGCCCTTCTTTTTAAAAATCCCCTGCCGGCTGCCCCGCTTCTGATCCTTTATATGGTTTATTCTAATATGGGCAGTATCGGACCGGACGGAACATATGGTTATTACGGAAGGCCTCTTGCTATCATGGTACGTTTTCCGGGGCTGTTTCTGGATACTGCACCGCCGCCGCTTGCCCTCATGAACCAGACCGTGCTTCTTTTTGTGTCGGCGGGAATCATATGGATATGTGTGAAATTATGGAAAAAAAGGAGGGTTTACGGGTGAAAGAGATTAAAATAAGCCTGCCATTGTATAAAATCCTCTGCGCCTTTTTCTTTGTCCTGATCCTGGCAATAGTAAGGGGCGTCACGGATGTAAATGAGATCGGGCCGACGATCGACACTTATATAGCGATTCTTGCCCTTGTCCTGTGCGCAGATACCTGTTACCAGGAGGTACCGGGGGGAGGTTGGGAGATTCTTGCAATAAAGCCTAAAAAGCAGCAGAGGAAGACCATCCTCAGACGCTTTGCTGTCCAGTATTTATTTATAATATGCGTGGCAGCGGCAGGGTATGGATTGTTTTACATTATACAGCAGCCATACATAAGAGAAAAAGGGTTTTATTATTTTGCGGCCGCTATGGGGGCATCAGCAGCCAGTATTGTTTTATTCGGAGCTGTTTCGGCGCTTCTATCCAAAATGACCGGCAGCCTTTGGGGAGCAATCGGGGCAGCAGCGGCGCTTTGGTTTTTTCTTATATCAAGCTGGGCTGAAAAGCTGCCCCCTTTCTTCCAGATATTCGCATTTGGCAGCAGGAATATGGAGGAAGGGGAGCTGTGGTGGATAACCGGAAAGGTAACGGCACTGATTCTTGGAGGTGTCTGTATGGGGGCATTGGGAAATTTTAGCGGATATGCGGGAAAAGCAGGGAAGAAAGGAAAAAGGTGAAGATATGTCAGTTAAGATAGATAATGTTACAGTCAGATTTCAAAAGGATGTAAAGGTATTGGATGATATTTCATTTACTATTCCATCCGGCGTATATGGTCTTTTAGGAGAGAACGGGGCAGGAAAGACAACACTTATGCGGGTACTGGCAACGTTGTTAAAGCCATCGGCGGGGGATGTTATGATAAATAATATGGTGTATCGGGAGAGCAATTATCCTTTCATACAGAAAAAGATCGGATATCTGCCACAGGAGCTTTCCCTGTATCCCAATCTGACAGTCCGGGAATGCCTGGAGTATCTGGGGGAACTGTCCGGTATACCGAAAGGGGAATGCAGACAAAGAGTGGATCATTATCTGAAAATGACCAGTTTGGAGGAACATCAGAAAAAGAAAATGAAACATCTGTCCGGTGGTATGAAGCGGAGAGTTGGCCTGATCCAGGCACTTTTAAATGAACCGGAGTTTCTTATTGTGGATGAGCCGACAACCGGGCTTGACCCGGAGGAGAGGATACGTATCAGAAATCTTCTGGTGGAGTTTGCGGTGGGAAGAACGGTTTTATTTTCCACACATGTGGTAGAGGATTTGGCAGCAACCTGCAGCCGGCTGACTGTGCTCAAAAAGGGAAAAATGCTTTACAGCGGTTCCGTGAAAGAACTGCTGAAATTGGCAGAAGGTCATGTCTGGATTTGCGAAACACAAGAGGAGCAGCAGGTGCGCCTGTTGGAACAGAAATACCATGTTTCATCTAAACAGATTCAGGAGGATGGCATGACCGTCCGTGTGATCAGCCCGGTAAAACCGGATGTGCTGTGCAGTCAGGCAAAGGTGACGTTGGAAGACGCGTATATATATGTGTCGAATTTTTAGACTTACCGGATGTTCCGGGAATATAAAAGCAAACAGGCCGCGGTTTTATAGATACCGCGGCCTGCTTGCTTTCTATGACGTGAGTCGATATCATCAGCGGAAATTATTCATCGCCGGAGATGGAGAATTATCTTTCTGGCTGTTTCCCGAATCTGTGCTGTTACCAAGAGTGACAGAGATAGTTTTTTCTTCATAACTGTTGTTCTGACCGGGAACCTGCAGTGTTACATCCACGGTTTCGCCTGCCTTGTAATATTGAAGCAGATTCTGGAGCTGGCTGGCTGCGGTGATGGATTCACCGTCAAATTTTGTCAGGACACTGCCGGGGGTGATGCCGGCTTTTTCTGCTGCGCTTCCGGCGGTGACAGATGAGATATATACACCTTTTGGAAGACCGTATATTTCCTCGGCCTCACTTGTTACATCTGCACCCTTGATTCCCAGACTTCCCTGGTCACCCTCAGCAACTTTTTCACGGGTTGTTTTGTTCATCAGGTTTTCTATAATATCAGATGCTCTTGACATTGGAATTGCGTAGCCCATGCCTTCCACTGCTGTGGATGCCAGTTTTGCAGAGTTGATCCCAATGACTTCACCATTCATATTGAGTAGTGCACCTCCGCTGTTTCCGGGGTTGATAGCTGCGTCTGTCTGGATGTAAGTAGCAGCGTTGGAGTCGTCTGTGTTTGTATCAGCCGCTGAAGAAGTTTCGGAGAGAGTACGGTTCACAGCACTTACGATACCTGTTGTGACGGACTGACCATAACCCAGTGCATTGCCGATAGCCACAACCTGCTCGCCTACCTTCAGGGAGTCAGAATCACCGATATTGGCGACCGCGATAGCTGACATGGTTTCATCGGAGATGCTGTCCAGAGGAACGGCGATAACTGCTAAATCGTTGTCAGCGTCAGTTCCTTTTACCTTTGCTTCCAGTACATTATTGTCAATAAAACATGCGGAAAGGGTATCCGCGCCTTCCACAACGTGATTGTTTGTCACGATCAAAAGCTCTGTGTCATTTTTTCCTATGATGATACCGGAACCCTGGCTTTCTGTTTCCTGAGTCTGCGGATAACCACCGTATCCAAACTGACTGAAATAATTCTGAACCTCCTGGACCGATTTATTGGTTATGGATACAATGGACGGCATGACTGCCGCTGCAATAGAAGATACGTCCATACTTCCTGTATTGCTGCCTGAGCCTTGGGAAACCGCTGTTGTTTTCAAAAGGCTTGCCTTTGAATCACTGCTCCCAGAAGCTGATTTTGCAGAGGCTGATGAAGAATTGGCTGTGTAAATATGATTTACTGCCTGAAAAGAACCAGCCGCCACAGAACCGAATAGAACAGCACTAAGAGTCAGGGAACCAATCCGTTTTGCAAGGCTTTTCTTTTTGCTTTTGCTGTGCTTGGAAGGCTTTTTGTCAGGATCCGGAGATGATGCGGAGCCTTCAGAAAAGACCGGGTAATGGGACAGTTCATTGTTGTTGTTATCTGAATTAAAATCGTAATAGTTTGACATAAGAATTCCTCCTCAATTTGCATTTATTATTTATTTGGTGTGTTTGTATTTGGTATCTCTTTGTTTATGTCTATAGCATATCGGATAATTGTGGCGAAATTGTCGTGATTCTGTGATAAAATTGAGGAGAAAGTGTGTAAATTTGGTGAAATGCTTTTGACAGTGATTGATGCAGTAGTTCGACAAAAGTTCCGTTGTCAATGGCGGTTCCCCATGAAATTTTGCCTGCGCTCCTGAAGAGCCTGGATAGTTACGAATAAAGATTTGATCCAGTGGAATACTGACTGAGAGGTGGAAAATACATGACTGATAGGAAAAAAAGCCGATGGGAACTCTACCAGAATATGGAGTATCATTTAATGAAAGATATACAGCCATCCTGTTATCTGAATGAAATCTATGAGGATCCGGATTTTCAGAAGTATCCGTTTGATATGCTGCATAAGTTGAAAAGCGTTGAGCAATCCCCTAAATATCATCCGGAAGGAAACGTATGGAATCATACACTTCTTGTTGTAAATGAGGCGGCAAGAGTAAGAAACAAGAGCAAAAATCCTTTAGCTTTTATGTGGGCAGCTATGCTTCATGACATTGGAAAAGCAAGAAAAACAAGAAACAGAAATGGAAAAATCACAGCGTATGACCATGATAAAGCGGGCGCAGTTCTGGCATGTGAATTTCTCACTCAGTTTGCGAAGGAACAGGCGTTTATTGATGAGGTTTCACAGTTGATCCGATATCATATGCAGATTTTGTATGTGGTAAACGGCCTTCGTTTTGCAGATGTTGAGGGAATGAAACAACATACAGATATAAATGAGGTGGCACTGCTGGGACTGTGTGATAGATTGGGGAGAGCGGGCAGCAGGAGAAAAGAGGAAGAAAATAATATCAGGATTTTTTTACAGGCATGTAACTCTTTTTCTGCCAATAATAAAACCAGGAGGTAATACTATCATGGCGAAAGCAGGAATGAAACGTCCTGACCCTAAAGGGCAGCAGAGTAAAGAGAGTGATCAAGTTTTGCGGATACGCAGCAGGCTGCACACGGGAGATCGTGTGCAGCCTCTAAAATGCAGCCTCTCAGAACCGGTATTCCATAATGAACTCTTCATCTTTGTCAATGACTGGCTTAAATCCGACTTTTTGATACATATGCAGCGCATAATTATCTTTTTGTACAGACAGGGAAGCTCTTTTATATCCTTTGTTTCTTAATAATTCAAGCATCTGTTTCATAAGTTCTGTACCGATGCCGCATCCCCTATACTCTTTGAAAAGGGATATGGCAAATTCAGGTGTCTCGTCATCCAAATCTCCGTAGCCATGGATATTCCTTACCCAGACTGCGCCAACCACCTGTTCGTCAGCCTCTGCGCACAGACAGGCATCATCTTTCAAGGTACCGAAATCCTGAATATAGACCTGCAGATCAGGCTGGCTGATTATAGTCCTGGGAAGCAGTTCTTCCCCTTCCCGCTGGAAAATAGACTCATACAAAAATTCTGCAAGGAGCGGATATTCCTGTGGGTACATCTCTCTGATAATATATTCCATATATACCTCCGTTTTTATAAGCGATCATCTAGAAAACATTCTTACTTCCACACATACGGATCCCTCCTTTTCATATAAAATCATTGTATCAGCCGGTTTGTCGCTTGTCCAGAAGTAGATGATAATTGACAGCTATGCTGTAAAACACGGCGGTTTTATGTTAAAATATATGATGACTATTCTGTAGGCCTGCGCAGTTACTGCGCTGATCACAGGAAAATGTTGGCGGACAAGCAGAAAGCTCATCACCAAAGGTGATTAGGTACAGAAGGACTGCAATAGGAGGATCATATGGAACAGAGTCGAGAAATTCAATATACAGAATTAAGGAAAACAGATGCCTGTATTTATGATAAAGTTGAAATGAAGGTTCCTGTCAAGGAAATATATGAAGTGGAAATAAAAGATTTGAGCGGCATCACGTTTCAAAAAAGAGATACAGTGCCATATGTAAAAGATTTTTCCGGTGATGCCAATTTTAAAAGGTGGAATCAGCAGTTTGATCTGTCAAATTGGCATTTTTTCATGGCCTTTGATGGGGAGAAGCCAGTGGGAGGGGCTGTGTTGTGCAGCCATTCTGCGGAGCTTCATATGTTGGAAGGCCGGGAAGATCTGGGGGTTCTGTGGGATATCCGTGTGGATTCTTCCTATAAAAGACGCGGTGTGGGCGGAAAACTGTTTTGTATGGTAAAAACAAAAGCCATAGAACTGGGACTTAACCAGCTCAAAATTGAATGTCAGAATAACAATGTTCCGGCAGTGGATTTTTATTTCCGACAGGGTGCTCATTTAGGTGCTCTCAACCGGTATGCATATTATGGGGACAAAGATGCGGCAGAGGAGGTTCAGCTTTTATTATATTTGGATTTGACAAGATAACAGAAAGCAGTTTTGGGCAGGGAGAGTAAGTTTAATCCCTGCCCAAAACTGCTCTACACGCTGATACACCTGTCTGAACCGCTTTGATCGGGAATGTATGATGTAGTAAAGCACTATAAGACCCGGGTAAGGAGCTTTTGATAACTGTTTTTTGCAGTATTAGTCGGAAGCTTCTTACCAAAGAACAGCATCGCGTATGGGGAGGCCGGCACACCTATTAAAGGCTGTCAAACTATCTGATCCATATTTTTTGAAAGGAACTTCTTTCTTAGAATATGTATGGTGTAAAGCACTAATAAGACACCCCAGGAACCCGCCTCGGCATATGCAATGATCATATTTCCGCAAATCCCAACAAAAGCATAAGAAAATATGATCCGTGAAATCAAGGAAATGATACCTGCAAAGCTGGAAAACAGTATATCTCCGATTCCTTCTATGTAGCCCCGTACCGATGCTGCAATGCCAAAAACAGCATAGAAAACGGCAATTGTCTGAAAATAATTCTTTCCAATCTCTGTTACCTCCGGACTTACTCCAAACATAGCGATCAGATATCCGCCGGTCTCCACGATCAGCCACGTCAACAATAAGGAAATACAAAACATCATGGAAGTGCCAACGCAGACGATTTTGGGAATCTGCTTTTTTCTTCCTGCGCCATAATTCTGTGCCACAATTGTAGAGATTCCGGAACCAAGATTAACGATTGGCAGAAGCACCATAGTATCCACCCGATATGCTGTGGTGATCGCTGCAACTGTCTGTGTTCCAAATCCGTTCATGAAATTTTGTAATATAAGCCCTCCCAGTGATGTGATGCTGGATTGGATCATAGGAGGGATTCCTAAACGAAGCCCCTCTTTCAAAACGGAGTGATCCAGTGCCCACTTCTTTACAGAAAAACGCAGGCAGGAATGCTTCTTTATACTATATAGAATGATAAATATTGTCATAAAAGCCTGTGATATCACAGTCGCAATTGCCGCGCCCACAACACCCCAGTGCCAGACACTTACAAAAACAAGGTCCAGTATTATATTTACAACAGATGAAAATAAAACAGACACAAAAGGTGCACGGCTGTTTCCGATTCCGCGAAGCGCTGAGGAATAGACGTTATATACAGCAAGAAAAGGGATTCCGATCAGTATTATCTGCAGATAATCTTTTGCCATATAAATGGTATCCGGTGTTGTATTCATGATACGAAGCAGAGGATACGCGCCGGCAATACCGATCAGTGAGATGAGCAAAAAAATACCACCTAGGATAACAGAAAACACGGAAAGTATTTTGGTAATGTGGGCTTTTTTGCCTGCGCCGTACTTTTGCGCAAACAAAATACAAAGTCCAAGGGTAAATCCCGTAATGGCATTGAGAAATAAATCAACAATGGTACCTGTGGAACCAATAGCCGCGAGAGCTTTTTCTCCCGCTACATTTCCCACGATAAATGCATCAACCCAGTTATAGAGCTGCTGCAGTATACTGCTTAAAATAAGAGGCACACAAAATCTGATCAATGTGATTGCTGTATTTTCTGTTTTACTTTTCTCTCTGTTCCTCATCAAACATTCCCCCAAAACAAAAACCGTATACAAGATATAGCCTTGTATACGGTAGGTGCTCACCCGGTATTTCATAAAGTATATCAAATTGTCCATATATTTACAATATAAAAATAGTAAGTCCGGGTGCCGGACAGAGTACAGGGTGTTTTCTGCTTTTGATAGGCAGTGCACCTCATTTGTCCATTTAAACATCCTTTGCCCTATTGTGCCGGCGGCAGATTTGGGAGCTTTCAGGAATTTTGTATGGAGACATCCGGCCGGACAGTGCTGCAGTTTTTAATCTTATGAAGCATAGTCACAGACACAGCGCCGGATATATCAATATTTTTAACCTTATCCGGATACGTCAGATTAAAAGAAACATTTGCGCTGTCTCCCATTACTGGAACTGTAAAACTACCGGAGGCTGAAGTATTACGTGATGCGGAACCAGTGGGGGCAAAAAAGGAATACAACAGTTTAAGGACCCCATTGATTTTTGGAGTGATCTGCATAAAACTGTCTGTTTCCGGCGTGGCCAGAAATATAAAATCTATAAGATAAAGATATCCCGGTTCAAGAAATATTTTCGTATCCGATAAAGAAATCCGCTTACCTTCCTGAAACAGTACAAACATTGGCAGGTCAGATCTGGACGGTGGATTAGCTTGTATGGCATATTGTGCGTAGGAATAGGATTCACAAGGCTTTATACAACCACAAGGACAGTCATAAAAATTCATATGATTATTTCTTTTTTCCTTTTTATATATAGTTTATGATTTGTAAAAGAATAGTGCTACAGGTGGGCAGTATTTTAGTGATACAAATATGTAAGGATTTTGATTTAAGAGATTATTAATATTCATACAGTTCTTTTTACTTTAAAATAAATTCTGCGCACAGAGATATCTCTCTATGCAGGGTGGATGATGAAGCCATCAGCCTCAAAGGGCTGGAAATTGCTTATTGCCGGAGGAAATGGGGGACTTTTAAAATACAGCCGGATATTGTGTTACCGGAGCTCTGTATGAAATATATGACAGAATTGAACTAAGGCAGTAAATGCTCAGGTGAAAATATGCCTGCGGGTCATAGATATTCAGAACAGAGGTTGTGGAGAGTAATGGGATTTTGTATTTCAGGATTTTATATATGGGGATTGTAAATTTTACTATATGATTGCAGCAGCGCTTTATATCTGATATACTGTAATTAATGATTTTCTAAAAGAATCTTTTTTGTAACTGTGAGGGTACTGAACAGTTATCTTTTTTTCATTTTCATCAAATCGGCATTATCTGCTGGAATTCTCAGAGTAAAACAGTTAAATAAGTAAAGTATAGAAGCAGCAAGTTGTGGTGCAGGTTTATTTCTGATATAATATTTACAGATTCCTGAGGCTTATAGCTGCTTCGGAAAGTTGAGGCAGGATGAACAGAAACAGAAGAAAAAGTAAAAGCAGAGCGCTCAGAAAGAAACTGGTAAACAGAAATTACAAGGATAGTCTGTTCCGTATGATATTCGGAAACAGAAAAGCTGCACTGGAACTTTATAATGCCATCAATCATTCCAATTATCAAAATCCTGAGCAATTGGAGATCACCACGATTGAAGGGGCTATTTATATGGGAGTCAAGAACGACCTATCCTTTTTGATCGACAGTGTGATGAATTTATATGAAGCCCAATCTACCAGAAATCCCAATATGCCTCTGCGGGGCTTGATATATTTTGCAAGGGTATATCAGGGATATGTGGAAAAAAGAGAACTTGATATTTATTCCGGAAGTCGTATAAAAATCCCGTTGCCGCAGTATATTGTGTTTTACAATGGTTCGCAGGAAGAACCTGATCGCCGGGAGTACCGGCTCAGTGACGCATTTGAGAGGAAGCAGGACAGCTATTGCCTGGAATGTGTGGCTACGGTCCTGAATATCAATACAGGACATAACCGGCAGTTAATGGAAAACTGTAGTCTGCTGTGGCAATATGCATTCTTTGTGTCAAAGGTACGGCTGTATCTGGAAAGGTATCCTGAGAATTTAGAAGGTGCGGTGGACATGGCGGTGGAAGAATGCATTGAGGAAGATATTCTTGCGGATTTCCTGAAGAAACAGCGAGGAGAGGTGAAGGATGTGATATTGACAGAATATAATGCAGAGCGTCATATTAAAAATGAGAAAAAACTAAGTTATGAAGAAGGGGTTAAAGAGGGGATGGAACAAGGATTGGAACAAGGGATAAAAGCATTTATTGCTGAAAAAGAAGAAGAGAATGCAGATAAAAATATTATCATAGAAAAAATGCAGAGGCACTTTCTGCTGGATAAAGACAGAGCAGAGCACTATTATAAAAGATTTACCAATAAGATATAAATCCTTTTTTAAAGTACAGAAAAAAATAAATATCATTTTCATATGCCCTCTGTCTTTTGACCGGGGGTATATTTTTACCATACTGTCTGTTTACATGTGATTCCCACGGATGCAGGCCAAAAACAGGTAGACGAAAAATATAGGACAGAGATTGAGACTACCAAAACTCCGTTTTCCGGGGTATAATTAATTCATTGCACAAGGTGTATTCCTCTGCAGAGGGTTTGAAACTTATGATGAAACACACTCTAACAGTTACGGGGCGGAGAAATGGAGAAGATTAAAATTTTTTTGGTGGATGATGAGGCGATCATCCTAAAGGGACTGGAGACTACATATTCCTGGGATAAAATGGGGGCAGTGGTAGTGGGTACATCACGAAATCCCAGGAAGGCCGTAGATGAAATTCTGGAAAAGCGGCCGGATATTGTCATAACAGATATCCGAATGAAGCAAATGACTGGTCTTGACCTGATTCAGGAGGTGAACGGGCGGGCTGAAAAGAAATGCTTATGGATTGTTATCAGCGCATACCGGGATTTTGAATATGCGCAGAAAGCATGTGAACTTGGGGCGTTTACATATCTTTTGAAACCCATAGAGGACAGTAAGCTGGAGGAGGCTGTTCAAAGCGCTGCAAAGACGATCCGGCAGACAAGGAAGAGCAGCAGAATCCTTCAGGACTATGAACATTTCATAGAAAATAACAAAAAAGTTTTTGAGAATTATATGGTGGGGAAATTCAGCGGAGACCAGATAGACGAGGAAGAACTGCAGGAAGCGCTGGAACGCTTTGGTGGAAAAAATCGGGATGCTTTCTTTTACCGGGCTGTCTGTATGGACTTTGTGAGAGTCTTTGATGAGAAAAACAGACAGTCAGTGACTCAGGAAGAAATCGCCGGATTTTTAGAACATGATTTAGGGGAAGCTTACCAGTATTTTTATTTCCAGAATGAGAGCGGCTACAGGATTATGATCTTATCAGCTTCTAGGGAAGAGTACCTGGTACTTCCAGTCTTAGAAAGAGAGATGGAGCTGCTGAAACAGAAGTTTTCTTTAGAGTTACGATATGGCATATCAGGAACAGGCAGAGGGATAAAAGGATTAAAGGAAGCCTATGTACAGGCAGTGGAAAATCTCGAACAGGCGGACGGTAAAAAGAGGGATATGACAGAATTGGACCAGATCCGCAGTCATGCCAGAACTTACATCAGTCAGGCTGTCAGCTATGTACAGGAGCATCTGGATGATGAATTTTTAAGTGTAGGCATGGCGGCAAGAGAAGTGCATCTAAATCCGGTATACTTCGGCCGGCTTTTTGGGCAGAGTATGCAGCGCTCATTTAAACAATATCTGCTGGAAGAGAGGATCAGACTGGCCAAGAAACTCTTAAAGACAACGGATGACTCCATAACGGAAATCTGTGAGAAAGTTGGAATACCCAACCCTTCCTATTTTACGCAGCAGTTTAAGAAACACGCGGGATGTCTGCCAACAGAGTACAGGAAGAAAATGTATGAAGAAAAGTAAAAGGTTTTACGGAATTCGCAAAAAGCTGGTCATCTTTACAATTCTGGCAGCCATTCTGCCCCTTGGTATTATGGGGGTGGTCCTGGCCGGTTCCATAAACAGAAATGTGACGGACTTAAACCTGGAGAATTATTCCCACAGCAACAGCAAAATGATCGGAAATTATCAGATGATGGTACAGGGGTTTGATGAACTGACCAGAAATTATATCACCAATTCCTATATCCAGAAATCCCTGGAGAGGAAAGAACTGCTGCCTCAAGACAAAGCATATGTAAACAGAAGTCTCTGGTATTCTAACAATCAATATGCGGAATACGGGATATTTCTAGACAACAAAGGAAATGAATACTTTGCAAATAAAGTGATCACAGACGTAAATCCGGAAGATATCCTGTCCACAGAGCTGAGCAGGGCACTTGCTGATAATTATTCCCTGACCAGAATTATGTACAGTACAGTTCTGATAAACGGACAGAAGGACTCAGGAATATTTCTAGTCCGCAATATCCGGCACATGGAACAAAATGTAAGTCCGGGAATTCTGATCATCAAACTGAACCAGGATTTCTATAACAATATATTCTTTGATGTGAACCAGAAATCCCCTGCGGTATATGCAATGGCTACTATGGAGGGGGAAATATGCTGCCAGACAGGGGGAGTGGAACAGGATGGAGAAATCAGCATAGAAATTTTGCGTAAGGCAAAAGAAAAACTGCCCCGGGAAGCAGGTGAGGTGGTCCACTTTGCTGCGGACAGCCAGATTTGTTTTGTCAATACGGATAAGGATCAGGATTTTATTTTTCTTTCAGTGGTTCCCAAATCTGTAATTCAGGCTCCGGCTGTTAGCTTTTTGAAAAGCTTAGGAGTGACAATGATGGTATCCGTTATTCTCTGTATTGTCATATCTGCATTTGTATCACATCCATTCAGAAAAGCGATTTCCGGTATCAGCCGGATCATGAGTAATTTTGATGGGGAGAGTCTAAATCAGGAGATACAGATCAGTACCAATACAGAACTGGACCAAGTGGCAGTTTCTTATAATAAAATGCTCAAGCACATAGGAAGTCTGATGGAGGAAGTGAAAAAAGAACAGGAAGAAATACGTATCAATGAATACAATTCCCTTGTCTATCAGATCAACCCACATTTTCTTTATAATACACTGGATAATATCCATATGCTGGCGAGGATGGATGGGGATGAGATAATGGTACGGCTGATCCAGTCATTGTCCAATATGCTGCGTATCAGTATCAGCAAAGGGGAAAATGATGTGCCGCTGAGAAAGGAACTGGAACATGTTAGGTGCTATCTGGACATAGAGCAGATTAGAAATGAGAACCTGTTTGAGTATGAGATTGAAGCAGATGAGGCTGTACAACAGGGGGTGATCCCAAAGATCATTCTTCAGCCTGTTGTGGAAAACAGCATTAAATACGGCTTTGCCCATATGGATGACGGCGGAAAAATAAAGGTGACGGCCAGGAGCATGGAAGGCTTTATAGAACTGTGTGTTAAAAATAATGGAAGTGTTATAGAGACTGAAGTTCTGGAAAAACTTAATCAGATGCAGTATCAGGGAATGGAGCAGATAAGAAAGACGTTTCCCCAGAAAAGAGGCGGATATGGTATATCGAATGTGGTGTGCAGACTCTGCCTGCGGTATGGAGACAAATTCAGGATCTCTTATAAAAGTACAAAGGAGACGGGGACAGTCTGCATGATTCGCCTTCCCATAGAAAAGGGGGTCTGACTGCATCCATGAACCGTTATGCCAAAGTATATTTGGAGATACAAAACAATTAGAAAAATAAATAAGTGAGGTGCAGGGCAAAGTGCTGTTTGTTCTGCGCCTTTTTCGAGGTAAATACACAAAATGACAGTAGAACTCTGTTTTGTATGGGTAAATAAAATTAAAATGTATAGAAAACAACAATACAGATATATTTTTTTGTATATATTGAAGGCCGAAGATTGCTATAATACAGTCATCAAAAGAAAAGGGGGTTCCTGTTAATGAAAAGGAAAAATATGATGAGGATTTTAAGTTTGGCCGCTGCATTTATGCTGGCCGGATGCGGAGGAGGAAACAGTAAAGACAATACTCAGGATACCGGGGAAGGTAAGGATTCTGTTTCTGAAAGTCAGACATCAGGCGAAGGTGAAGAGGAAGTGAAAATTCCAATTATTATCACAACCGGCGCCAATGACGCTATGGACATTCAGATGAAAGAGGTAGTGGAAGATTTTAATGAGGAGTACAAAGGAAAATATCAGATGGATGTGGAATATCTTGCAGGAGCATCTGATGACTATCGTTCAAAACTGAAAATGCTGAATGCTTCTAATTCTCTGCCGGCATTGATTCAGGTTGGGCCGGAACCAGCATTTTATGATTTGCTTGTGGAAAATGGCAGATTGGTGGATGTGGCACCTTACCTGGAATCGGATCAGGAATGGAAGGGGCAGTTGATGCCTCAGGGAATCGAAGCCTTTACAAGAGATGACGGTAAAATGTATCTGATTCCAAGTGCGGGTCTTCAGCTCTCAGGATTTTACTATAATAAAGAGCTGTTTGAACAGGCAGGTATCGAGACATTCCCTGAGACCTGGGAGGATTTTTGGAAGGCTTGTGAACAGTTAAAAGAAGCGGGAATACCGGCATTGTCCCTCCATACCACAGAGACAGCCTGGTGTCCCATGCTTCTCGCCACTGCTTATCTGGGAGGAACAGAGGAAGGGCAGAAGTTTATGGCACAGCAGTTCCCGGATAATTTTGATACTCCGGAATTTAAGGAGGCAGTGGAGGTTCTAAAAAGACAGTTTGATTACACCACATCTGATGCGGTGGGCGGAACTTATGCACTGGCAGCAAATAATTTCTTTAGCGGAAATACAGCAATGATAGCCAACGGTCCATGGATGATGTCAAGTCTAACGGACCCGGATTATGCCTCTGAGGGATTCGCGGATAAAGTAGGCTATGCAAAGTACCCGGGGGATGTAATGATTGGTTCTATGGAGCAGTCAAGCTGGTGTATTACCACGGATTACGGCCAGGATGTCATTGACGGTGCAGTTGAATTTATGAAATTTTATACAAAACCAGTATATAGTTCCAAAAGAGCGGTTGAGGCAGGGGAATTGTCTTCTGTAGTGGATTTCCCACAGGACGAATATGATAAGATGATTCCTCCTATGAAAAATTGTGTAGATGCCTCCTCCGATGTGAGTATTGTTCTGCCAAGCTATCAGACAAAATGGGACCCTGTTTCCCAGAATGATGTATTTGGAAGGGAAATTCCAAATCTGGTATCAGGCAGCATTACTGTGGAAGAGTTTATCCAGATGATGAATGAAGGTGCTGCACAGTATAAACAGGATATAGAATAGACAGCGGGTGATTGAGATGAAACAGAAAAATAAAGTCTGGATCGTTATTTTTTTGGCTCCTACACTGGTAATGTTTGCTCTGGTCTATCTTGGGCCTATGATTCTGGCTCTGGTGTCCAGTTTTACCAAATGGGACGGAATGCAGAGTATGCGTTTTATCGGTCTGGAAAACTATGTAAAGATTTTCAGGGATTCCGTGTTTCATGCATCTCTTTGGCATACTCTGTTCTGGGCATTTTTGGCTGTGGCTGTGCATGTTCCTTTCGGTGTATTAGTGGCGCTCGTCTTAAAAAGAAAGAGGAGAGGCTGGAGATTTACCAGGTCGGTATTCATGCTTCCTAATATTATTTCAAGATCTGCGCTGGCGCTGATGTTTGTATTTATCTATAAGCCGGATATGGGAATCCTGAATATGCTGTTAAAAAGTGTAGGATTAGAACATTTGACCAGAAACTGGCTGGTGGATTCTCAAACAGCATTTTTAAGTGTCACAAATATTTGGCTTTGGTATGCTGCGGTTATCACGTTGATCGTTTTGGCGGAACTCAGCTCTATTTCTTCGGAAATAGAGGACGCCGCCAGGATTGACGGAGCAACAGCAAAACAGGTGGATTGGTATATATACCTTCCTCTGCTTAGAAGAGCGATCGGAACAGGTGCGATTGTGGCGGTCACATCTGTGTTCAAAGAATTTGAGTCTATTTATATGACTACAAATGGAGGTCCGGGGGATTCCAGTATGACGATTTCTGTCATGATGGTGAACAAGATCATTCAGAGTAATCAGTATGGTTATGCTAATACACTTGGAATTCTTTTACTGGTCCTGGGGATTGTTGTTATGTTGCTCTGTAATAAATTGTTTCGTATGGACAGTGCAGATTGAGAGGTGGAGAAGTATGAAAGGTAAAAAACAGACAGGACAGCGGATATTTGATTACGTTATTATGGGGATTGTGATCCTAATCTCGCTGTTTCCTTTTTTATGGGTTTTGTTGTCTTCCTTTAAGACAAACAGTCAGATCCTTTCTTCCAGCTTTTCTCTGCCGACTTCATTTTATACGGATGGTTACAGGATCGCATTGGAGAAGGTGGACATTATCTCACGGTTTTTCACCTCTTTATTTGTGGCCGGGATCAGCACAGTTCTGGCTGTAGTGCTTTACTCTATGGCAGGGTATGTGCTGGCAAGAACAGAATTTAAAGGGAAGAAGGTGATCTTTATGGTGCTGATCTCTTCCATGCTGATCCCATCCAATGCCATGGTACAGCCGGTTTATTTTGTGATCAATAAGCTGGGACTGTACGACACGAAGGCGGGGCTTATTCTTATCTATACTGGATTTGGAATGGCGCTCAGTCTGTTTCTTATGAAAAATTTTTTCCTGTCAGTGCCAAAGGAGCTGGAAGAGGCAGCCTATATGGATGGCGCCGGGTTTTTGAAAACCTTTACCAAGATCATGCTGCCGCTCAGTAAATCGGCTATGGCAAGTTCTGCCATCCTTACCTTTATTTTCTCATGGAATGAGTTCATGTACGCCATGCTTCTCACCTCCAGTGAAAAGAACAGAACACTGCCGCTGACTATCAAGTATTTTACATCGACATTCAGCTTCAACTATTCATCAATGTTTGCGGCGCTTGTAATGTGTATCCTGCCTACAGTGATCGTCTATGTGATCCTGCAGGAGCAGATTGCAGAGAGTATGGTCGCAGGCTCCATCAAGGGATGAGAGACATGTTTTAATATAAAAGAAAGGGAAATGTTATGGACTATCAGATCATAGATGCACCGGATTATCTGGAACGGCTTATTATTTACGAAATTGCGACAAAAAGTTTTACTTCACCGGACGGTCCGGAGTCAGGTACATTTGCTTCTATGGAAGAGAGACTTCCGTATCTGGAAGAACTGGGGATCAATGCTGTGTGGCTTACCGGACATCAGCTCTGTGACAAAAGTCACTTCTATAATATCTGGACAGAATACGCGTGTATCCGTCCGGATTGTATAGATCCGGGGCTGGGGACAGAAGCGGAATTCAGGCATTTAATAGAGAAGGCGCATAGCCGTGGCATCAAAATTTTTCTGGACGTAATAACCCATGGCGTTATGGAGGACAGCCCAATTGTAAAAGAACATCCGGATTGGTTTCTGGGAGGCTCCTGGGGGATGCGCGATTTTGACTGGTATGGCGGACACGCGGATATGGATGCATGGTGGGTGGATACATGGCTATGGTACATAAAGGAATTTGGAATCGACGGATATCGGCTGGATGTTGCACATTATCGCAATGATCTATGGTCACTGATCCGCAGAAAAGCAGCCGATATGGGAAAGAAGATCCTGATCATTGCCGAGACAGGACCTGCCATCTGCGGCGTGACAGATATCTTACAGCATGGTGAGGCTGTAGGCCACAACCATGGCCTGAACCGTTCCTTCAGAATGCTCTGTGATCCGGCCGGCTACTGCAGAGACAGGCAGATAAGAGCAAATGAGCGGTATAATGTGAAGATATTTTACGAAGACGGAACCATCCAGGACAGCAGGGACAGTTCGTGGTTTGGAAAGGACAAAGTACCGGAAGTGATTTTTGAAGGAGACGTGAAAAAGGAAATTGTGTGTGCAGATGGCCGTGCAGCTTATCGCATTCAGATGGGCAGGATTCGTGTTGAGAATATCCATGAGGATAAAAGGATTAAGAACATTCAGGTGACGGATAAGGCTGGGCAGGTCTGGAACAGCAGCCGGGAAGATGTTTTGGAAGTGGACTATACGGTGGAATATACCAGGATCAAAAACGGGCTGAACGTAGAGTTTCCATTCAGGGTCCAGGATGGCCAGTATATATCCATCCAACTGAGTTGTCATGACAATGGCTGGGTTGGATTTCCTGAGAAAGAAAATCCATATACTGCACAGGGAAGCCGTTACCTGGCCGGATACACAACGCTTCTGGCTCCGGGAATCCCTGTGTTTATGGCAGGGGAGGAATTCAATGCGGACTACCGTCCTCTGCCTCAGCTTACCCCCGGTCTATACGGGGAGGGAGAACCGGGAAAAGGGCGTTGGCTGTATGGCAGCTGGATTGATTGGGAGCAACTGAAAAAACCGGAAAAAGCGGAAATGCTGGAGGATATGAAACGTATCATAAAAATCCGCAGAGCGCATCCCCATCTCATACGGCCGGGAAGAATGGGAGAGGAGACAGAACGTTTCTGCCCCTTGGATTATGAGGCAGATGAGATACTTCCCGTTCCGTACATTTACAGGGAAAAAGAAGAGGTTCTTTTGATCGCAGCCAATCCTGATGAAGAAAAGAATGTTTGGATAAAGCCGGATCTATCAGAGGTACTTCAACCGGAAAACAGTTATCAGGTATCTGTCCTGTTCGGAGAGACGCCGGAAGAGATGGGAGAAGTGGTTTGGAGCGGAAAACACCTGTCCCGCCATAAATGGCTCATCAAGAGAGATAAGACCAGCCGGGGCGGTCTTCTGGTATTAAAGATCAAGGAGATACAGAACGGACAGGAGGCATCCATATGAAAGAATATATGAATTCATACGAACGGTGTCTGGCTGCCATTCAATTCAGAGATGTGGACAGAATGCCCACAGACCTGCATAATTTTCTTATGTGCGCAGAGGAGTCGGGAATGGATTTCGGAGCGTTTGTGCTGGATGACAGTGCCATGGCCGAAATGCAGATAAATATGTGGGAAGAATTCGGACACGATATGCTCCTGATTGAAAATGGAACGGCAGCGCTGGCTCAGGCCCTTGGCTGTGGTGTGATCTACAGGAAAGAAGGCGCTCCGGTGGCACATACCACTGCGGTCAAACAGTTGGAAGATATCAGGAATCTTAAGATGCCGGCGGATTTCTGGGAAAGTCCTCTTTTAAAAGCCCAGATTTTGACTGTGGAGAGGCTGGTGCAGCATTTCGGCAGGGAGGTATTCCTGATCGGACGGGGAGACCAGGGACCGTTCAGCCTGGCATCCCAGCTCTATGGCATGGACCGGCTGCTGGAGGATCTGATGGACGAAGAGGCGGAGGAGGATGTTCACAGACTGCTTGAGTTCTGTACCTCAGCATGTATCGCATACCATGAAAAACTGCTTCAACTGGGCGTCCCCATGACATCCATGGGCGACAGCACAGCAGGGCCGGATGTGATCTCGCCGGCAATGTATGAGACCTTTGCCGTTCCTTATGAAAAAAAGGTGATAGAGGCAGTGCACAGAAAAGGAGGCCTGATTTCCCTTCATATCTGCGGCAATGCAACAAAGATCATAGATCAGATGTGTAATCTGGGTGCGGATGTATTGGAAATTGACCAGAAAACAGATTTAAAGACAGCAGTCAGGGCGGCAAAAGAAAACTGCGCTCTGCTTGGCCAGGTAAATCCTGTATTACTTTCAAACGGCACACAGCAGGAAGTGAAGGAGGCAGCAGAGCGGATCCTGCAGATCGTTGGTGGAAAGTCTACTACAGGGTTTATACTGGGACCGGGCTGCGCTCTGGGAGGAGATACTCCGAAAGAGAATATTCAGGCATTGATCGACAGCGTAAAATTTAGATAGCCCTTCTTGCTGGTACCGGGAAAAAGGATATCATCCTGTTATGGGAGTGGTATCCTTTTTTTGCGTTCACATTTATTTAAGAAACGATTTACCTGAGTCTCTCAGTAATTATGGCATTGATTTCGACGTTTTGTATGTTTTACATACTTGACAAAATGTAATCAACCAATTACAATTGAAATGTAATCAACAGGTTACATATTGTAAGGAGGTTAATACCTTGATAAAGAATCGCATCAAGGTTTTGAGAGCAGAACGGGACTGGACTCAGGCTGATTTGGCAGACAAAGTGGGGATATCACGTCAGGCGGTTATATCCATCGAGAAATATAAATATACGCCTTCTCTGGAACTGGCTTTCAAAATCGCAGAAGTTTTTCAGGTACCCATCGATGAAGTTTTTGAGTATAAGGGAGATAAGGGGGAGTGAGTATGGATGAGCAGGCTGTTATTTTGTTTTTCCTTATTATTGGCACTGCAGCAACGCTGTTTCTTTACTTTTGGAAGGCCAAAAAGCAGATAGAATACAGAGGTGATGAGCGCTGGGAGGCTGTTCAGAACAAAGCAAACAGGGCGGCCAACTTCTCAAACTATCTATTGATCGTGTTTTTGATCGTTGTGGATGCAGTCGTAACACATCTTGATGTGCAGCTGACTTTTAGTTTGAACCGTGTCAGTATTTATGCCATACTATTTATTGCGTTTCGCAATATCTTAGAATTATCTGCACTGCAGTATTTTGACAGGCAGCTATAAGGACGACCTGCTATGAAAACACAGTTTATTTTGCGGCGGCATCCGAAAAATATATTGTCGCGGATACGCAGGGATAGTGTTATAATGAGATAGAATTTTCTTCCGGCGGATAGGGGTTATATCTGTACGGATGACAGCATTTAAGGTACAAAAGGAATAGGAGAACATCATGCTTGTAGTAATGAAATTCGGCGGCAGTTCTGTGGCTGATCTGGATAAGATCAGAAATGTGGCAGAGCGCTGTATTAAAAAATGGAGAGAGGGCAACCAGGTGGTAGTAGTGCTCTCCGCAATGGGAAAGACTACGGACCGCCTGCTTGCCCAGGCAGGGGAGATCAGCAGTATGCCGTCCAGGCGGGAGATGGATATGCTTTTGGCGACAGGAGAACAGGTGTCCGTATCCCTTATGGCAATGACCATGATCCAGATGGGAGTGACAGCCATTTCCCTGAATGCGTGGCAGGTGCCCATGCACACAACCTCTGCGTACCAGAACGCAAAGTTAAAGAGGATTGATTCCGAGAGGATCACCAAGGAGCTGGATTCTAACAAGATCGTTGTTGTCACTGGTTTCCAGGGCGTGAACAAATATGACGATGTGACAACTCTGGGCAGAGGCGGTTCCGACACCACAGCGGTGGCGCTGGCGGCTGCGCTGAATGCGGATTTATGTGAGATTTATACGGATGTGGACGGCGTATATACGGCTGATCCCCGTATTGTTCCGGATGCCAGGAAGATGCCTGAGGTGACCTATGAGGAAATGCTGGAGTTTGCTTCCCTGGGAGCAAAAGTGCTGCACAGCCGCTGTGTGGAGATGGCAAGGCGGTACAATGTAAATCTGGTGGTAAAGTCCAGCATGAGTGAAGAAGAAGGAACAGTGGTAAAGGAGACGACAAAGATGGAAAAAATGCTGATAAGCGGTGTGGCTGTCGATAAAAATATAGCGAAGATCGCAGTTTCCGGTATGAAAGATAACCCGGAGAGTACATTCAGACTTCTGAATCTCATGGCAAAAAATGGGGTAAATATTGATGTCATGATCCAATCTCTGGAAAAAGACGGTACAAAAACATTGACGTTCACCGTGGCAAGGCCTGATATGATGATGACTCTGGAACTTCTGAAAAAATACAGTGATGTGATCGGTAATGCCAATGTAAGCTGTGAAGAAGATGTGGCTAAAGTTTCCGTGGTAGGCGCAGGGGTAAGCTCCAATCCCGGTGTGGCTGCAAAGATGTTCGAGGCGCTGTCAAACGCGGGGATCAATACAGATATGGTGACAACTTCTGAGATCCGTATTACAGCGGTGATAAAGGAAGCAGAAGCAGAGATGGCTATGAGAGCGGTGCATGACAGGTTTGCGTCAGAGTGGGATTAAAAAGAATTGTGAAAAATACATAATACAATATGACCAGCCAGCCGGAGGTTTCTCCGGCTGGTTTTTAAGTTTTGTCTGCATTTTCAGCCGGGTCGATCATTACGATACCAGATACTTTTCTTAGGTGTTTTCAGTATCTGGGGGTTTTTCAAAAAGATTGCGCATTTAGACTCTCTGTGTTAAAATTAGAAGAAATAAGTAAAAAAAATATAATATTCTGACCAATTTATGAAATATTGCAAAAAAGTAAGAAGTTTGAGAATCAAGTAGTTGAAGAATCAAACTATTTCTGTAGAGCGGTGCGGCTGTTCCTTGGCACATAACGCGCAGGGCCGGCCCTTTTTTTATACCTAGACCGGCATTACGGAAAGAGTTTTATGGATATATATGTAAGGGAGGGCAAGTCATGATACGGGAGGTTTCTCTTTCTGCGGACCAGGTGAAGGTATTGATGGATAATGCACCGGTGGCTGTCTGTGTCAGTTCGGCAGATACATATGAGATACTGTACGCCAACCGCCTGGCATGTGAGACATTTATGCCGGATGCGGATTTGGCAGAAAAATATTGTTATCGGGTGGCAGGGTTTGATAAACCGTGTGCGTTTTGCCGCAGGAAGGATATAAACAGACCGGATCTGCTGCTCCGCGAGTATCATCATCCTGTCAGCGGCAGGGTCTATCAGCTCAGCGGCAAAATGATCGATTGGGACGGAAAGGCCGCACATATTGAATATATACAGGATATTACGGACAGGAAGCGGGAAGAAGAGCAGTCAGATGTACTCCAAAAAGAGCTTCAGGCCACATTCAGCAGCATTCCCTGCGGACTTTGCGTATACCGCTATGACGGTGAACAGATTTCCCCTGTCTTTCATAACCCTGCTTTTTATGAAATCATGGGCTATTCGGAAGAACACATCAGGATCATAGAGGAAAAAACAGAATATATGGGAGTCCATCCTCAGGACTGCGGTGTTCTCCAGGAAAAAATACAGAGAACTATAAGCACCAGCGGAACCATGGAGCATACCTACCGGGTTTGGAATGACCGGAAAGAAGAATACCGCTGGATCCATCTGCAGGCATCTGTAAAAACCCAGACGGATAAGACTAAGCTGCTGTACGGTGTTTACAGAGATGTGAGCGGACAGGTGCAGATGGAGAGGGAACTCACAGCGGAAAAGGATAAGGTAAAAGATATCGTCAATGCCATTTCCGGCGGTGTTGCAATTTACAGGGTGTCTGATATTTTTGAGACCGTATATTTTTCAGACGGTGTTCCGGAACTGTCCGGATATACTGTAGAGGAATACCGTGAGCTGATCAAGAGGGATGCTGCGGAAATGACATATTGGGAAGACACAAAAATGGTCATTGAAAGAGTAAAAGAGGCTATACGTACCCGTGAAGTGACCATATTTGAATTCCGTAAGCAGCACAGGGACGGACATACTGTGTGGGTGCGCGTCCATGTGAAATGGATCGGGGAGGAGGACGGCTGTCCTCTGATCCACTGTGTATTCCACAATATTTCAGACATCAAGGAGACCCAGTTGGAGATGGACCATCTGATCAATTCCATTCCGGGAGGGATCGCCAGCTACCGCATAGAAGGGGAACGCATCACGCCGATTTTTGTATCGGATGGGGTGATGGCGCTCTCGGGGCATACAAGAGAAGAGCTGGAGGAGTATGATGCATTCCGGCTGATCCATGAAGCGGACAGGGAACGTGTGCTGTCAGCCATGCGGTCCTCTTTTGAGAACGGCAAGGTGCTGGATGTCTCTTACAGAATAAGGCATCGGGACGGAGGACTGATCTGGATCCACTTAAGAGGCCGGAGAATGGACACATGTTCAGAAGCAGTACAGTTTTATGCGGTCTTTACAGGCATGTCAGCGGAAGCCAGATTGTTTCAAAGTATTGCCAACGATACAGCAGATGGGATCTATGTTATCGGAAGGGATAATTATGATCTGCTGTATGCCAATGAGTCAAAGATAATGTTTAATAATGGGAAAAAATGTCTCGGGCAGAAATGTTATAAGGCCATGTATGGAAAGGACAGTCCCTGTGAGTTCTGCACACAGAAGGATCATCATCCGGACGGGGAAGAGCATCGGATGACAGACCCGGAGAATAACCGCTGTTACAGTGTACGCTTCCGGGAGACTGATTGGAATGGTATTCCCGCATACATCAAATATGTGAGGGACATCACAGAGGAGATCAAGACTCAAAGTGAAAAAGAGCGTTTGGAGGAGTATTTCCAAAATGTATTAAAGTATCTGCCGGGAGGCGTGGCAGTAGTAAAGTACGAGCAGGACGGCAGAATGATACCCGAATTTCTGTCAGAGGGCTTTGCTGAGATGACTAAAATGTCTATGGAGGAAGCCTGGGATATTTACCGGAAGGATGCCTTGGCCGGAGTGCATCCCGATGACAGGGAATTTGTGAACAGGCGTATGGAGGATTACCTTGCGGCAGGCGAAGGGCCGCCCTGTGAGATGGTGTATCGTTTAAAGACAGGCAGCGGCGGTTATGTATGGGTAAAGAACAGTCTTACCCTGATCCAAAGTGCCGGCGGAGAATTCCGCGTATATGCCGGATATCATGATATAACCAAAGAGCGTGAGGAAAAGGTGCAGATACGGAAGCAGTATAATGAGCTTATCCTGCAGCACTACCGCACACCGGGACCCAACGCCCTGATCGTAGGGCACTGCAATATTACCCAGAACAGAATACTGGAGATCATTGACTACACGGATTCTGATCTGCTAAAAACCTTTGGAAACGTAAGGGAGGAGTTCTTTACAGGCATTGCCGGGCTTGTGACGGACCCGGAGATGAGACAGGTCTTTCTGGATACCTATCTCAATGAACCTGCACTTGCCGCGCTCAAAAACGGGGATACAGAACAGATACTGGAGTGCTTTGTCAAGCTTCCGAAGGAACAGAACGGCCGGTATGTGAAGTTTCAGGTGAATCTGGTGGAAACTCCGGATACAGGTGGTGTGACCGGGATCCTGACAGTGACGGATATAACGGAGCAGGTTATATCAGAACGTATATTAAGGCAGTTGTCAGTTACCAGTTATGATCTAGTCGTTGATGCTGACATCCTGAATGACAGGTATAAGATCCTCACAAGTTCCGGGGCGGCAGAAGAAGACCGGTATCCAGAAGGATGCTACTCCCGGTGGATCGCTGAAAGGTACTGCTTCCATATCGTGCCCAGAGATAAAGAACATGTCACCAGGATGCTTACAGGTGAATACATGATGGAGCATCTGAAAAGACAGAACAGCTATTCCTTCCATTATTCTATGACAGATGAGAAGGGTGAGGTGCTCACAAAAAATATGACGGTTTCTGCTGTGGACTTGAGGCTTGGACGTGTATGTCTGGCCAGAACCGATATCACGGATTCTGTGCGGGAACAGCAGAGCATGCTTAATGTGGTGGCATATACCTTTGAACTTATGGCTTTTGTGGATGTGAACGACGGGCGTGTGACCATGTACACCCGCCAGACCGTGCTGGAGAATCTGTCCCCTTATGTTTTGGAAGGGTACAGGGAGCTGGTAAAAAATATTACGGATTTTTATATCACCAGCCATTTTGAGGAGGAGAATGAGCAGTATTTTAATTTGGACAATATGCTGAAGCGGCTGGAAGAGAAACCTTCGGGATATGATTTTGTCCTTCCGTACCAGTCAAAGAACGGACTGCGGTACAAGCAGGTCAATGTGCTCTGGGGAGACAGGGGACACAGAAGAGTCTGCATGGTGCGTGCAGATGTGACGGATATGCTGTCTGCTGAGCGTGAGGCAAAGGATGCCCTGCAGGAAGCCCTGGCTCTTGCAGAGGAAGCGAACCGGGCAAAAAGCGAATTTCTTTCCTCCATGAGCCATGACATCAGGACACCTATGAACGCCGTGATCGGAATGACATCTCTCGCCATGGCCAATCTGGATGAACGGGACAGGGTGGAGGACTGTCTGAAGAAAATTTCATCCTCTTCCCAGTATCTGTTAAGCCTTATAAACGATATACTGGATATGAGTAAAATCGAGCGTTCCAAGATCATGCTGAACCGTATGCAGATCTCAATACCGGAAATGCTGAAGGAATTGTCAGTTATGATGGAACCCCAGGCAGAGGTCAATGGCCTGGAGTTCCATATACAGATGAGAGGGATCAGGCATGAAAAGTTTTATGGGGACAGGCTGCGGATCAATCAGATTCTGATCAATATACTGAGTAATGCCATTAAGTTTACGCCAAAAGGCGGAAGAGTGGAATTTCTGGCAGAGGAAACAGATTCTGACTGTCAGGCGGGGCAGGTATGCTATCGATTCACTGTCAGTGACAACGGAATCGGCATGACAGAAGAGTTCGTGGAGCACATCTTTGAAGCCTTTTCCCGGAATACCAACACAATGGGTATTGAGGGGACAGGACTGGGACTGAGTATTACAAAAGGCCTTGTGGATCTTATGGGCGGCAGGATATGGGTAAAGAGCAAACCCCATAAAGGAAGTGTGTTCTGTGTTGAGCTTATGTGTGAGGCCGCGCAGGAAGAGACAGAAGCAGAGCAGGACAGGGATACAGAGTCAGAGAAGCAGGATGCGTCTGAAATTCTGAAAGACCGATGTTTTCTGGTAGCAGAGGACAATGCGATCAACTCTGAAATCCTGTGTGAACTGCTTAAAATGCACGGGGCAAGATCTGTGGTCAGAACAGATGGAATGCAGACGGTTGAAGAATTTCAAAGGGCGGCGCCTGGAACCTATGACGCAGTTCTGATGGACATCCGCATGCCGCGGATGAATGGGTATGAAACCGCCCGTGCTATCCGCAGAATGGACAGAGCGGATGCCAAAACCATACCTATTATTGCGATGACAGCGAATGCATTTGCTGAGGATGTACAGGAGGCCATGGAGGCCGGAATGAATGCCCATGTGGCAAAGCCCATTGATATGACTATACTGTGGAACACACTGGCAGGACTGTTGTAAGGCAGTGGAAAATAGGAGATGATCGCGTGAATTTAGAAATGTATAAAAGATGTTCAGATATCGCCCGTGGATTGGGGAAAGCAGATTTTGTTTTGAAAAATGCAAAGATCGTCAATGTTTTTACCGGAGAGATCATAGATGGGGATATAGCTGTGGCGGATGGGATGATCGCCGGGATCGGCAGATACGAAGGTATCCGGGAGAAAGACCTGAATGGAAGGTATGTGTGCCCCGGATTTATTGACAGCCACCTGCATCTGGAGTCCACACTTGTGACACCAAAGGAATTGATTTCCCAGGCTGTTTTGTGCGGTACCACTGCCTTTATCGTCGACCCTCATGAGTCTGCCAATGTAGCCGGGATGGCCGGGATCGATTATATTCTGAGAGAGACAGAGGAGGTGCCGGCCAATGTCTTTGTCATGATGCCCTCCTGTGTACCGGCTACCGGAATTGATGACAATGCATGCAGGATCACGGCAGATATGATGGCGCCGTATCTGCAGAAGGAAAGAGTTCTGGGACTTGGGGAGGTTATGGACTATATCTCTGTTGTTGAGGGCAGTCCCGAGATGCATCAAAAGCTGAAGCTTTTTGAGGGGCGAGTGCGTGACGGACATGCACCATTTCTTCAGGAGGCAGATTTACAGGCATATGTGATGGCGGGAATATCGACAGACCATGAGTGCTCTGATTTTTCCTATGCAATGAGGGAGAGGAGAAACGGAATGACCGTTCTCATCCGGGAGGGCAGCGCTGCCAGGAACCTGCAGGACATTGTACAGGGAATTGTTAAGAACCATGTCAGCACAGACGGGTTCTGTTTTTGTACAGATGACAAACATATTGAGGATATAAAGAGAGAAGGGCATATCAATTATAATGTGAGAAAAGCCATTGCTCTGGGGATCCGCCCGGTCCACGCAATCCAGATGGCAACCATACAGGCGGCCAGGTGCTACGGGCTGTCCCATCTGGGGGCAGTGGCACCTGGCTATCAGGCAGATCTTCTCGTGCTTGATAACCTGGAGCAGGCAGAAGTCCGGGAAGTCTACTATAAAGGAAGAAGAGTGGAAGAGGAACAGGTCTGTCCGGTCCATGCATGTCCTGGCGAGCTGAAAAATACAGTGCATGTGAAAGATTTTACAAGAGAAAAATTAAAATACACCGGTACTTTCCCCTGCCATGTCATTCAGATGGAGGAAGGGCAGATTACCACAAAGGACGTCACTGCAGAGAAAATCTGCCAGGATGATCTGGAGGGAAACGGTGAAGTGCAGAAAATAGCAGTGATCGAGAGACACAGGGAGACAGGGATGACAGGCGTGGGATTTGTAAAAGGATTCGGTCTGAGATGTGGAGCCGCGGCATCCAGTGTATCCCATGACTCCCACAACATCATAGTGATCGGTGACAATGATGAAGATATGGAACTGGCAGTCAGGGAACTGATCCGGACGCAGGGAGGATATACTCTTGTGCACAGACATCAGGTTTATGAGACGCTGGAGCTGCCTATTATGGGTCTGATGACAGATATGGGTTTTGAGAAGGCCAACGAAAAGCTGGAGAGGATGATCCTGAAGGCCCATGAAATGGGAGTGCCGCAGGGCATGGACCCGTTTATTGCCCTGTCCTTTATGGCACTGCCGGTGATCCCGGAAATCAGGATTACCCCAAGAGGTATGTATTCTGTGACAGACAGTAGATTTTACCGCTGAAAAAGATATTGGAAAATCAAAGTACAGAGGTATGTACAGCCAGGTGTTTTGTTGCTTCTGCACAAAAAAAACATCTTTTGTCGTAAAATACAGGTTGAACTGACAAAGATAATCTTTTATAATGGAGATATCTTGAGAGAGGAATGCAGTTGACAGAGAATGCAGAATTAGGAGGTAAGAAATGGGCGAAGCGAAAAAAATGAAATACCTGGCAGGCGGGCAGTGGCTGGACACAAAATCGGGAAAGTACACTCCGGTGTATAATCCAAGTACCGGCGAGGTGCAGGCAGAAATCCCCAGCTGTACCGCAGAAGAGGTGGCATATGCCATAGAGTGCGCGAAAAAGGCATTTCCGGCCTGGCGTGATACTCCGGTGATGAAGAGGGTACAGGTGCTCTACAAATTCCGGGATCTGCTGGATCAGCACTGGGACGAGCTGACCGAGTGCTGTGCCAGGGAACACGGAAAGAACTGGAAGGAATCTGCCGGTGATATTGCAAAGGTAAAAGAACCTGTGGAACTGGCTTGCGGAACTCCGACTCTTATGATGGGAGAGTCTATGATGGATACTTCCAAAGGATATGATACAGTCAGTTATCGAGAGCCATTAGGTGTATTTGCCGGGATTGCTCCTTTTAATTTCCCGGGTATGATCCCTATGGGATGGATGACCCCTATCTGTATTGCAACCGGCAATACCATTGTCATCAAAGCAGCTTCCAAGACTCCGCTGACTGCGCTGCGCTGTGCAGAGCTGTGGCAGGAAGCAGGACTTCCGGACGGTGTGCTGAACATTGTCACCTGTACGAGACAGGAATCTGAACAGTTTTTGACGCATCCTGATGTGAAGGGGATCTGCTTTGTCGGTACCACAGGTGTGGGAAAACATATCTATGGTATTGCGGCTGCCAATGGCAAACGTGTCCAGGCTCAGACAGAGGCCAAGAATCACGCACTGGTACTGGAGGACGCCGCTCTGGAGCGCACGGCAAGGGGAATCATCAATTCAGCTTTTGGATGTGCAGGGGAGCGCTGCATGGCCCTTCCGGTGGTGGTTGCTCAGGAAAGTATAGCGGACAAGCTGGTAGAGCTGCTTATAAAATACGCGGGTGAACTGAAAGTGGGGCCTGCCTATGACAAGACGACAGATTTGGGGCCGGTAGTGGATGCGGCCCATAAGGCAAAGGTAGAAAAATGGATCGAAAAAGGTGTGGAAGAAGGCGCGAAGCTTGTTCTGGACGGACGCGGCATCACAGTGCCCGGATATGAGAACGGCTTCTACCTGGGGCCGACCATTTTTGATCATGTGACGGAAGATATGGCTATCGGACAGCAGGAAATCTTTGGTCCGGTCCTGGCTGTGAAGCGCTGCAGGGATTTTGAAGAGGGACTGGAAATGATGAACCGCAATCCATTTGCAAACGGAAGCGTCATTTATACCCAGAGCGGTTATTACAGCAGAGAGTTTGCACGGCGTACAGACGGCGGAATGGTGGGAATCAATGTGGGAATTCCGGTTCCGGCAGGCATTTTCTCATTCAGCGGCCACAAGGACAGTTTCTTCGGTGACCTGCACTGTCTGGGCAAAGACGGCGTTCGTTTCTTTACAGAGATAAAAGCAGTCACAACCCACTGGTTTGACGAGGAAGAGAAGAAAGCAAAAGAAGTGGATACCTGGGAAGGATCCGTGGGCGGCAGTATGTGATGACGGAAAGTAGTATCTGAATCTAAATATTCAATGATACGGTTCGCAGGAAATTCCTGCGGACCGTTTTGCGGATAGAGAGCCTATACGGGACAGAAAGATTATGCGGGACAGAAAGATTATGCGGGACAGAAAGATTATGCGGGACAGAGAGCTTATGCAGATAGAGAGAACGGACACAGTAGTTATTGCATGGGAGGTGAAGGCATGTGGATAGTATATGCAGCGGGGGCTTCGTTTTTTGCCGGGATCACATCCATTCTGGCAAAATGCGGAATTAAAAAGACAGATTCCAATGTGGCAACAGCGATACGAACGGTGGTGGTGCTGGTCTTCTCATGGCTGCTGGTATTTTTGACAGACGCATGGGCGGGAATCGGAGAGATCTCTGGGAGGACCATGTTGTTTCTGGTGTTGTCAGGCCTGGCAACAGGGGCATCCTGGCTGTGTTATTTCCGTGCTCTGCAGACAGGTGATATCAATAAGGTGGTTCCCATTGATAAATCCAGCACAGTTCTTACCATACTGCTAGCATTCATTTTCCTCCATGAAGGGGTGACACCTGCGAAGCTGGCTGCTGTTTTTCTGATAGGGGCAGGCACAATGCTGATGATTTCCAGAAAAGAGACAGAGGCGGGAGACAGCAGAAGCAGAGGGAGCTGGATCATTTTTGCTTTTTTGTCAGCTGTCTTTGCAAGCCTGACGGCAATTTTGGGGAAAATCGGAATTACAGATGTGGACTCCAACCTGGGAACAGCCATCAGGACAACGGTTGTTCTTGTGATGGCATGGATCATGGTTTTTGTGACCGGAAAGCAGCATGAGATAAAGAAAATAGAGAAGAGAGAGTTGTTTTTTATCGTATTGTCAGGACTGGCGACAGGTGCCTCCTGGCTGTGCTACTATCGTGCCCTGCAGGACGGAGCAGCAAGTGTGGTGGTTCCCATTGATAAGCTGAGTATTCTTGTCACGATAGCCTTTTCATGGATCGTATTTCATGAAAAGCTGTCAAGAAAGGCGGGGGCAGGTGTTGTGCTCATTACTTTGGGAACGGTTATGCTGGCGGTGATATAAATGGCAGGGATAGGCAGGAGTGGATAAGTACATTCGGTAAATGAGATTGGAGAGGCTTCTATGTATGAAAGAATGTTGAATAAACAGGAGACACCGTCAATTGAGGAAATGACGGCATATTGCGGCGGGACTGCCAAGTGGTTTACTTTGCTCAATGAAAGGCTGAGCAATACATATGAGACGGCAGAAAAGATTGTTTTTCCATATGGCAATAACTATGGCTGGGGAATCGCCCACAGGGTAAGATCAAAACTGATATGCAATATTTTTCCTGAGGATGGCGCGTTTACGGTGATGATTCGATTGTCTGACAAGCAGTTTTCATCTATATATGGACAGATGCAGGAATATACAAAGAGATATATTGATCATAGGCATCCCTGCGGTGACGGAGGCTGGATACAGTACCGTGTCACCTGCGGGGAACATTTTGATGATATCAAGAAAATACTGGACTTAAAATTTTCAGGTACAAAAGGTAAAAATATATGAGGTTAGGAAAAAAATTATCCTTTGAATGCTGCTTTTCTCTGCAGTCCAATGAACACGGAATGTATCCTGATAAATTTGTGAAACAGCATAAATCATAAATATTAGAAACGCAGCAGATATCTCGTAGATTTCGTTTCTTTCTTTTAGATTATATGCTATAATCCAATGTATGAGTGCAATTCGGGAAATTTTTACAGAGCAGAAGAGAAAGAAGGGATTGGAGGCCGCTGTAATTGAAGAATTTAAAATTATCAAGAAAATTATTTATATCTTATGCTTTGATCCTGGCCATGCTTATTTTGGGATGTATTGTGAGTGTGGTGGACTTGATGGTCCTGGGAGAACAGACAGAAACTTTTTATGATGGTCCGTTTACTGTCAATGAAAGTGCCAATGTTATCAATACTAATTTTGAGAGGATGCAGAAAGCTGTATATCGCTCCATATCCAATTCAGATCCGGAGATTGTGAATGATGCTATTGCCAATGCCAAGAACGCGGCTCTTATCATACAGGAACAATTGCCCATCATTCGGGAACACTTTATGGGAGACCAGCAGATAATTGAACGGCTTGAAGCTGCGCTTACCAAACTGGCACCAATGAGGGAAACAGTCCTTCAGCTTTCCGGAGAGAACAGGAATGCCGAAGCTGCAGATTATATGGAGAAAAATAATGTGCTGGTCATTCAGGAGGCCCAGAAAGAGTTGGACAGCCTTGTGGAGAATGGAGAGAAAAAGGGGGAGGAACTGGTTGAGGGACTGAGAGATAAACAGAAGAAGGCAATGGTAAATTTGCTTTTGCTGAGCAGTATCAGCGTGGGTATCAGTATTGTCTTTGGGGTTTATATCACCCGGGGAATCACCCGGCCGGTAGATGAACTGAAAAAGGCGGTCAGCAGTATGACCAGAGGCGAATTCTCGGATGTGAAAATCATGTATGAATCCAGGGATGAGATGGGGATTCTTGCGGATAACATACGCAGTCTGACAGCTAATTTATCCTGTGTCCTTCAGAGTGAGATCCAGCTTCTGAAGCAAATGTCAGAGGGAGATTTCAGTGCAAAGAGTTTTCGTGAGGAGTGTTATGTGGGAGAATTTACACAGTTGCAGCAGTCCATGCAGCATATAAACAGCAGTCTGAGCGATACACTGTTTCAGATCAGCCAGTCAGCAGATGAAGTGGCATCCGGTTCGGAACAGATGTCATCCGGTGCCCAGATCCTTGCACGCGGGGCTACAGAGCAGGCCTCCTCTATAGAGGAATTGTCCGGTACCATCAGTGTAATATCTGATCAAGTGGGTGAAAATGCCAGAAGCGCCCAGGAAGCCAGCAAAAGAGCGGCAAATGTAATGCTGCAGACGAAAGAGAGCAGCCGCTGTATGAAGGATATGCTGGGAGCTATGTCAGAGATCAGCGAAGGTTCCAATGAGATCCGTCTGATCATGAAAACCATTGAGGATATTGCCTTTCAGACGAATATCCTGGCCTTGAACGCGGCAGTGGAAGCAGCGCGCGCCGGTGAACACGGAAAAGGTTTTTCTGTGGTAGCAAAAGAAGTACGTAATCTGGCAAATAAATCGGCATCTGCATCTAAAAGTACAGCCGCATTAATAGAAAAGTCCCTCCGGTCCGTTGAAAATGGTAAAAAGACAGCAAATGAAACCGACGCGGTACTGAAGGAAGTGGTAAGAGGGGTTGACAGTGTAACAGAGGCGCTGAATCAGATTACAGATGCATCCGTAAAACAATCAGATGCCATACATCACTTAACAGACAGCCTTACTATGATATCCAGTGTAGTGCAGACCAATTCGGCAACAGCAGAAGAGAGTGCTGCAGCCAGTGAAGAACTGTCTTCCCAGGCACAGCTTTTAAGAGGTTTAGTTGAGAAGTTTAAGTTAATGGATAATGGTGACGACAGATTTTACTAGAGAATATGAGTGGAAAAATATCCGGATAAAATGAATAAATAGTTAGATAGAACAAAAGCACTTGCTGCCACCGAAAGAAACGGTCAAGCGGCAGGTGCTTTTTTTCATGCTTCAAAAGGGGGTTGGGGAAAATGGTTTTTCTCTGCCGGATTGACAAAACTTAATGGGGCGGTTATAATAACAATGATATATAACATAGTTATTTTAAGGAGAGTTCTATGCCGCCTAAAATAAAGATACCAAAAGAAGCCATTGCCCAGAAAGCATTCGAGCTGACAAGAGCATATGGATTTGAAAAAATGACAGCGCGTCTGCTTGCCGGTGAATTACATTGTTCTACGCAACCGATATTTCACGCTTTCCGTAATATGGAAGAGCTAAAGGAAGAAGTTTATAAAAAAACTCAAAAATTTTTTGAGGAAGTCATGCTGCAGCCTCCTGCAGATACAGAAGTTCCCTATTTTTTAAGTATGGGAATCAAGTATGTAGAACTGGCTCAAAAAGAAAAAAATTTATTCCATCTATTATGTATGTCGGATAGTGGTACAAGACTGGATAGCCTTTATGATTTGGCGAAACATATTCCCGTTGCCATGGAACCGGAAGTGTTTGTAAAAACATGGATATTTGCACATGGCATAGCGGCGATCGTTTCCACAAACACAACAAACATAGCGCCGGAAGAAATAAAGAAACTGCTTATAGAAGCATGCGCAGGTTTTAAATCATATCATTGTGAAAATGGAGAAGATGCAGGAAGTGAAGCATAAAAACCATCCTATGATATTGCTTTACACGAAAATAAAGGACTGGAGGAAAAATGGTGAATTCAAATAAGAATTATGTGAATACAGAACGTGCACATTATATGTGCCCCAATATGCACTTTGGGATTTTAGCACAGATAAAAAGCAATTACGATAAAGTGCAGGTGATGCAAAGTGTAAAGGCTCTTCAAAAAGCGCATCCGTTTTTGAGAAGTCTGATCGCGGAAGAAAAAGATACGAAAAAGCTGTATTATCAATTGCAGGAACACTTGGATATAACTCTGATGATAGGAACAGATCCGGATTGGTGGCAGCAGGATTTTAACGATATTTCAAGTCACGGCTGGGATGTCAGGAAAGAATGTATGCTGAAGGTATTGGTTTATCCAAATGAGAATGAATTTCAGATACTTTTTATCTCTCACCACTTACTATGTGACGGGAGAGGACTTTTACAACTGGTTGTGGAATTCGCACAGCATTATGGAGAAGGGGTAACTCCTTCTTTTGTGGAAGAACAATTAATTCAATCCATATATGATCTGCCCGCGAATTGTGACCTGCCTTTTATCAGCAAAGTCGTTATAAATGATGCAAACAGAAGATGGAAAAAGGAACAGCATCAGGTTTTGTACGATACATACTTAAATTTTGAAAAAAGTTATATCCAGACAAACAGCGTCAGGAGAGAAATTCATACAATAGAGGGGCAGGAGTTTGAGGAGATACAGGCGCTGTGTAAACAACACGGCTTTTCTGTAAATGACTATCTGATCGCTAAAATGATGCGGGAAGATAATGTAAGAAAAGTGATCATTGCCGCTGATATCCGCCATCAAGCCGGATGCTACAGAGAAAATGCTATGGGGAATTATTCGACTGCTTTTAGTGTTTCCGTGAAGAAGGGGGATAAAGATATGATTTCCCTGGCAAAAGAGATAACCTCTATAGTGGAAGATATTGTAAAGCATCCACAAAAAGAAATGCTTGTACTTGCGTGTTATCTGCATATGCAGCCGGAATTGATCGACGCGGTTGCCATATCAACCCTTGGCGGCTTTGAGAGTAAAGCGGGAGCTTTTGTAGGAAAAAATATGTTTGGATATGGCGCGCAGAAGGGATACAGCATTACGAATCTTGGAAAGATCCAGAGTGATGTGATCGCAAATGCTGTTTTTATACCTCCTGCTTCACCTGCCAATAAAAAAACCTGGGGTGTTTTAACCGTGAATGATTGTATGAAAATATGCTCATCAATTTTATTTACAGAAAGATAGTATTCTAAATATAAAGACAGGATGGATACGCTGTCCTGTCTTACTGTTCACAGGCTGCTAACCGGGAAGGTGGGATGTGGTATTAAAACTTTTTCGTAAATTTTAAACCATTTCAGTCCGGTGGTTTCTTCCAGTCCCAGGTCAGCCAGTCCTATATATTGGAAACCACACTTTTCATATAAGCGGGCAGCGGGAAGATTTTTCTCATAAGTGTCTAAACGGATGGCCCGGATTCCCTGCTGCCGCCCAAGAAATTCCGCATGATCCAGCAGCGCTTTCCCCACTCCGCAGCCAAAATATTCAGGGTGGACTGCCAGAATATGAAGGATAATCACCGGAGCGTCAGGATCAATCTGCCAGTTGATAGAACGATATACTTCGTCCTGTTCATACAGAAAGATTACGGTACCTGCTATTTTCCCCTGATTTTCCGCCACATACAGTCCGCCTGACCGGAAACCTTCCTCTGCATCTTCTCTTGTAGGGTATACATCTCTTTTCCAGCCGGGATAGTTTTCATGCGCAGCGAGATAATCGTTTAATTCCTGATATAACTGTTCGACTTTGTCTAAATCACTGTATTCTGCTTTTCTCACCCTCACGTTCATGATTTTATATCGCTCCAATTTGTTTTAATCATTATCTTTTCGCTTCAAAAACTCAACAAAAGCAAAAATGATGGAAATAACCGTAAGAACAGATACGATCAACTCTGCCATATTATTGGCGTAATCGGTCTGGCCTGGGTCGACAGCACCTAAAATTAAAAAATATACACACCAAATTAGGCCTACAATGAGCAGTAAAAATGTAATATATTTTAAAACAGACGCCAGTTTTCTTATAAGCTGTTGGGCAGAGGCTTTTTCCTTTTCTGTATATTCTTTTCTAAAAAGCTGTTTTATTCCGGCACACACAAAACCGGCAATGATACCGGTTGACATTCCTATACAAATTTGAAAGAAAATATTCATAACTTATTCGTCTTTCCGGAAAATCAAATCTATTTTCCTTATGCAGCCTTTTGAACTTATCTCGGTAGGAATCATACCGGCATAGGTATCCCCCTGTCCGGCATATCTGCCAATGATTCTCGGTGTTCAGAAACACAAGCAGTAACAGTTCAGTCCTCCACTGTTCCGCCAGGTGTTGCCTTGCATTTGCAAGACAATCCCGAGGCAGCCACAAGCATACATATATTAAATCATTATACAGTTTTTTAAACCCGTTGGCAATATAATACAGGTTTTCCTTGGGAAAAACGTCTCCCGGGGCGGTGGCCGGTGAACAGTAATCGGATTACGGACATCGGGATACAGATTACGGACATTTTGGCACAGCGTGCATTCCTGCGGTAAGATTGCTTTATCAAGAAAAACGGAGGGATTTATCATGACAGAAGCACTACAGGTGAAAGGATTAACGAAAATATTTCCGGATTTTACTTTAGATAATATCAGCTTTTCAGTTCCGGCAGGATCTATCATGGGACTGATCGGACCCAACGGATCAGGGAAAACGACTACAATCAAGCTTATACTGAACCTGCTGAAAAAACAGTCCGGTACGATCACGGTATTGGGGTTTGACCATATCAGGGAGGAACAGAAGTTTAAAGAGAGAACAGGGGTAGTCTTTGACACGCATTTTTTTGTTGACGAGTGGAAGATGGCGGATGTTGAAAAGGCCATGGGGATGTTCTATGAAAACTGGGATACAGAAATTTATTACAAATATTTAGAGCAGTTCCAGATAAACAGGAACAAAAGTGTCATGGAACTTTCAAAAGGTATGCAGATGAAGCTGATGCTGGCCTGTTCTTTTTCACATAAAGCGGAACTGCTGATCCTGGATGAGCCGACCAGCGGACTGGATCCGGTATCCAGAGATGAACTGCTTGATATCCTTTTGGCGTATACGAAAGACAAAAGGCATACAGTTCTTTTTTCTACACATATTACACCGGATTTAAATAAGGTCGCTGACAGCATCACGTTTATCAACAGGGGAAAACTGCTTTATTCCGGAGACAAAGAGGGTCTTACAGACAGATATTTTATTGTTTCGGGAAACAGCAGAGAATTACCGCCGGATATAAAAGATGTTACGCAAAATATTAAAATCTATCCGGATTCTTTTGAGGCTTTGGTGAGCAGGGAGAAACTGTCAGACCTTTCGGGTCTGCAGATCAGACATGCGTCTATTGATGATATTATTGTATTTGTAAGTAAAGGAGAGGTTTGATCATGAAAATATGGAAGGCTGCTAAATTAGACTTTAAACTTTTGAAATATTACTATAAATCCATCTGCTTTACACTTCTTATACCGCTGGCTTTTATTCTGCTCTATCGTACATTGGTTGTGGGCATCTCATTTGCAATGTTTATGATGGCAATGTCATCCATATATACGTTTTCTGTGGCAGATAAAAATAATATGCAGAGGCTTTACAGGGTCCTTCCTATATCCGTGGAGGAACTGGTCTGCGGGAAATATCTGCATGTGTTTTTGATGGGGCTTTTAGCTGTGACCGTTTCCAGTATTCTGCAGCCGGTGATCCTTGGTCTGTTGGGAATATCTGCAGCTATCCCGGAAATCATCATGGCAGCACTGGCTGGCATGGTGCTTTATATTACATATGTCTGCTTTCAGATTCCCGCATATTATAAATTTGGGCCTATTAAAGGGAGGGTTTTTATGTATGTACCAGTAGCAGGAATCCTTTTGACTATGTTTGTGGTGGAAAAGGCAGACATCAACACCAGTCTCCTGTTCAGCCGGATCGCAGAAAATAGGTACCTGGGTTCATGCCTGCTCATTCTTTATCTTGCAGTTATTGTAGTTATTTCAATTCGGACCTCTGTGCGGATCACAGAGAAGAAAGAGTGGTAGACATTTCTACACCTTCAAAGTACATAGTGATGGTAGTACGGAATATGTGGTCTTCATAAGCGGTCTGGATAACGCCATCGTATTTTTGAACTGCGGCTTCAATATTTTTCATACCCCAGCCGTGAAGCAGAAGGTCCCCGTCTTTTTTTGCTGTGGCAAGATTTCCGTCAGTTGTATACTTCGGTTCAGGGCTGCTGTTTTCCAGTTTGATGACCAGAATATTTTGAATACGCCGTATGGTAAGAATGATTTGGCATGCTTTGGGAGTCGATTCCCTGCTCACAGCCGCGGCAGCCTCCAGTGCATTATCCAGAAGATTTGAAAGGATCGTACACAGATCATTTGATTTTATATTGGTGTTATAGGGATATTCTATGTTCAATTCCATAGAAATACCGGCGGCTTTGGCTTTTGCGTGTTTGCTGTTAAGGATATAATCAACCGTCTGGCTGCCGGTCCATACGATAGAGGATATATTCTGTACAGGACTTATGATGGAATCAATATATTGAGATAGCTCCGGGGCGTTATATTGGCGAGCCATCTGTCTTATGATCTCTAAATGGCGGTGAAAGTCATGAAACAGTTTGGCATGTTGAGAGTAAGCATTGTTTACTGCAGTATAGTTCTGTTCCAGCAATTCCTTTTGCATTTCAATGGTATCCAGCAATTCTTTTTTGCGCCGGTATTTTACATGGCTGTGTGCAAGCGCAATTCGCAGAAAAAGAGCTGTGAGCACAATGATACTGATGGTGACCAATGTTTTTATATCCTGACCGGCAAACGTCAGATGCAGTAATATGGTGATTCCGCAAAATGCCGCCACAGAAGTTCCGTATATAGATTTATAATAATCACAGGAATTTCTGATGAATTCCCATAAACGATGTGAGGCAAAAAGGGCCAGATAAAATGGAATCCGGCAGACAACTAAAAATACAAGCCCAAAAACAAGAGATTTAGAAAAATATCTGCATAATAGCAGATAAAAAATAAGATCAAGCAAAAAGAGTGCGCTCAGATAGGAACAAGCGGAGTACAGTAGCAGTTTCCAGTCTAAGTGATACAAAATTTTTGAAACAACAACAATAGCGGCCAAAAGGATAACGGCAGAGACGGCAGCGTTCTTTGTGCTGCTGTAAAGACATAGTATTGCCGCGGCTATAGTCGAAATCCCTGCCCATGCCGCGTGTCTCCCATTGTCATCACCGTACAGCTTTCCGATCCAGAGAACACCGCACAGTACCGCAGAAAATAAAAGCAGAAATTCAAGGATATCAATCATCATATGTGTTTCCCCCAATAGGAATTGACCGCCATCTTCACATCCTGGAGATGGGAGCGGCTGATTGGAAGTATGGTACCGTCTCTCAGATAAACACTGCTGTTTTTTATCTGGGTCAGATGTATCAGATTTATGATGCATCCGCGTTCGATAAATATAAATTCCTCGCTCTCCAATTCCCCGCATACCGTCAGCAGGCTTTTCCGAACCTTGATGATACCATGACAGGTGTGGAGTGCAGCATTTTTTCCGTCACGCAGGATATATAGGATATCGCTATAGCGCACTTTTTCCATCCGGTTTGCAGTCAGCACAGTATAGCTTTTATCATCTTCTAACATGATGAGCTTCAGCGCATCAGTCACAGCGTAAGTCAGTCTCTTATCCAGGTCATTTTTGGGTACATATCGGAAAATGGACAATTCAAAGCTGTCGATCGCGTATTTTACATGAGATGTAATAAAAATGACCTTTACATTGGGAAGCGCAGGTTTTATGGCCTGAACAATTTCCATTCCGCTGATATCGGGCATTTCGATATCCAGCAGGATAAGATCATAATAGCTGTTATCTTCTAAAATATCGTTCAGCAGCATTTTTCCGTTATTGTAAGTCTGTATTTCGGCCAAGGCTTTGAGCCGGCTGAGGCAGTTATTCAATATGATTTGATTATTTATGATAGAATCTGTGTCATCGTCGCACACAGCAATACGAATCATGATTACCTCCCAATTGATTCATCAGTTAAGACAGCGAGGGCTGCTTAACGGAGCGCAATTCATAGAGTTCCTGTATTGGTTAACTATATCATATTGTGAACTGCAGGTACAACCAGAAAAGTTTAGCAGGAAACAGAAAAAGGGTTTTGACAAAACAAATTCTTTTTGATAAAATGTATTTACGCAAACGACACATGTATTACCTATGGTAAGTAAATCTGATTACGGGACGTAAGTATCGTATGGATTTAAAAAGGGGATATATGTGTTTTTTTTGCGTTCAAAATTAATTAAGGAGAGTGGTTATTATGCCAAGAAATCAATTTCAAAGAATGGTTTACGCCTTTCTTACCGTACTGGTTACAGTACATGGGTATGTTTTTTACAGTTTGTATGTTGTGAATGGCGGCACATTGATGTCGCTTACAGGTACAACAAATGTCTTAGCTGCCATAAATAAGCAGGGTGGTATTTATATGTTTGGGAGTCATTTTCCGATTTGGGCAGTTATACTTGTCGAGTTCGGTTTTGCTTACTTATTGGAAATGTTGCTGGGCAGTCCATATTCTTATAAGTTAGCATCTAAAGTATTTGACCCGTCAAAGACGCACCCTGTTTTATTTGAGACAGCTATTATATGCGCTACTGTGGGATTGATGTGTCCTGCAATGAGTTTCATTGCTTCATTGCTGTACTATCCTTATTATTCAGGCTTTAATATTGCAGTGCTGTTTGCTGAATGGCTTAAACTGATCTGTTTCAATCTGCCTTTTGCCTTTTTTACACAGTTATTTTTTATTCAGCCGCTGATCAGAAGTGTGTTCAAATTTTTGTATCGAAAGGATATTCAGGCACAGAACGTACTTAATTAGGGATGCGGTTGCACATCCTCTTCTAAACATAAAATAACATCAAATGGTTCCCGAAAATCAAGCTTATGAATATTCATAAAGGATTAGAAATATCAGAGTCTAAGAAATATCCTTTTTCAGGAAAGTTACCTCTTTGTGAGGTTGGCAGGGGAACTATTGATGTTATTAAGCCTGCGCACTTCATTGACAAACCGGTATACATCCTCCGGTGCTTCCAGACTGTACAGCAATCCATAGGGAATGCTGTAATCCCAACTGACAGGAACGGATACCAGTCCCGGGTGAACATCCTGCCAGCATTCAATCGTAAGCAGGACGTTCCCGCTCTCTGCACAGCAGTTAAAGACAGACATGTCATAAAACTGCGGGGTATCCTCTATATGAATTTTGGGGTGATTGATCATGAGGTCGCTGCGCAGGAGATCATTGACCTCGGAATCCCTCTGTTTTACCATCATCAGCGTTTCCCCATACAAATCTTCAACAGTAATAGATTCTTTACCGGCAAGGCGGTGCTCTCTCGGCACGGCAACCATTTTCCGGTAGCTTCCAAGCGGCAGGAAATTGCAGAGGCTGAGCCAGGATTTGGAATCGCATACTCCAATCAGAAAATCAAATTTTTTTCCAAGCTGGCTTATTTCTGCAAGAATACCTTCATGGTTGTCTTCAAAGGGAACCAGATGAAGTTTATATTCCGGAAAATCTTTGTTCACCCGATACCAGAGATCCATAAAGGGCTTAGCAGGGTTCAGCAATGAGGTGCCCACGCAAAAGGTAGTGTCAGCCAGATGCATGGCAGCTCTGGCGTCTGCCATTGATTTTTTCGAGTAATCAATTATAAATTTTGCGTCCCGATAAATGACAGCACCGGCAGCAGTCAGAGAGATCCCGGAGGGGGTACGCTCCATCAGGACCAGATTCAGATCTTTTTCCAATGTATTCATTTGTTTCATAACAGCAGTGGGAGAGATATACAGGGAGTCCGCGGCTTTTGTAAAGCTCCCGCTGTCAGCCACTGCTATAAAAGTATCGAGTATTCGGTTATACATAGGACACCTCTTTTCTACTACAATATAAATATGGTTAATATCCCTTACAGCCAGTAAGGATTTATCCATCTTGTTGCTTAAGCTGTATAATGATGGAGCAATCGGTATATCGTCTACCTTTCTTGGACTTCGCGTCCGCAGCGAAGACTGATAACCAGCTCCTCATTCGCAGCGTTCGTTTTATGCAGGTTGAACTGCCAATAGGTACGTTCGTGTCACACCACAGTAGATTGAATAGGCAATGAGTAAAACTGGTTCTTATCCATTGCAATAAATCTTAAGGAGTGACTAATTTATGAACGCAGTAGGTATCGATGTTTCAAAAGGTAAAAGCATGGTGGCAATTTTACGCCCTTTCGGTGAGATTGTTTACAGTCCTTTTGAAATCAAGCACACATCCCATGATATTAATTCTCTTATTGATCTCATCCATTCCGTTAATGGTGAATCCCGTGTCGTGATGGAGCATACTGGACGTTATTACGAAGTCCTTGCTCATCAGCTTTCCGAGGCGGACATTTTCGTCAGCACAATCAATCCCAAACTAATCAAAGACTTTGATAATGATTCTCTTCGTAAAGTCAAATCCGACAAAGCAGATGCAGTGAAGATTGCCCGCTATGCTCTTGACAAGTGGCAAAATCTGAAACAGTATAGTCTTATGGATGAATTACGCAATCAACTTAAAACCATGAACCGTCAGTTTGGTTTCTATATGAAGCACAAAACTGCTATGAAAAATAACCTTATTGGCATCCTTGATCAGACTTATCCTGGCGTAAATACTTACTTCGACAGTCCTGCACGAAGTGACGGCAGCCAGAAATGGGTTGATTTTGCATCTGCATACTGGCATGTGGACTGTGTTCGTAAAATGTCTTTAAACGCCTTTACTGACCACTATGAAAAATGGTGCAAACGCAAGAAGTACAACTTCAGCAAATCAAAAGCTGAAGAAATCTATGGAAAAGCGAAGGAACTTGTTCCTGTACTTCCCAAGGATGAAATAACCAAACGAATGATCAGACAAGCAGTTGCTCAACTCAACAGCGCTTCCTCTACTGTTGAGGAACTGCGCACCTTGATGAATGATACAGCCTCAAAGCTTCCTGAATACCCCATTGTTATGGCAATGAACGGCGTCGGTCCATCTCTTGGTCCACAGCTTATTGCGGAAATCGGAGATGTGACTCGCTTTACTCACAAAGGTGCTATTACAGCATTTGCTGGTGTTGACCCTGGTGTGAATGAATCCGGAACCTTCTCACAGAAAAGTGTGCCTACATCAAAACGTGGCTCTGCTGATTTACGAAAAACACTATTTCTTGTAATGGATGTTCTTATCAAAACAATGCCACAGGACGATCCTGTATATCAGTTTTTAGATAAGAAACGTTCCCAAGGTAAGCCTTACTACGTTTACATGACTGCCGGAGCTAATAAATTTTTGAGAATCTACTATGGGCGAGTGAAAGAATATCTTGCATCACTTCCTCAATCAGAATAATTTATACATACCTTTCTGATAGACCAGCACAATGTGGTGGTCTTATTTTGATACCCTTTTGCAACCTGTATAAAATTTTCAAAGTTCTTTCAATTTAGCCTTGACTTTTTATTTGCAGGCTTTGCTTTTGCATAAACTGAATGTTTATACAATGGTAGCATATGGGAGATTTTGGGTCAAGCAAATGTGAAGTATATTGTAACCCTTTGGCAGGTCTGCTGAAATAGAGGCGAAACAGATAAAATAGATGAGGCAGATAAAACAGATGAGGCAGATAAAACAGCGATAAATTTATTCGGATCAATGGAGAATACACCTTTATAGCGCAGTATTGGATATATGTTTATAAATATTCAATACTGTTCTTTCATATTAATTATGATATAATTTATTTGATCAGAAATTGTATAGGGAATAAATTATACCGATAAAATTTAACATACAGTCAGATAGAAATGTGCCCGGGAGGAATGACGGGAAAGCAATTTATGATGGTGAAGAAAACTGTTTGCCGCAGGAAATTGCTGTACGGCTGTTGTACGGGACATTTTGCGGGATCGGAGCAATAGAAGCTGTGAAATCAACACAAAAGAGGATTCGTGTTGTTCAGATCCTGTTTTGAATCTCCTATAATGAGTATATCAAAAACAGGAGGTTCAAGACATGAACACAGATAAAATATATGCAGAGGCACTTGCAAATGAATATGCGCCCAAAGATACATCAAAGGTAGTCGCGCTGAAGAAACTGGATCAGAGGGTTAAGCTTCCGGCAGAGATTTTAGCTTACACATTAGGAATTGCGGCGGCATTACTTATGGGAGCAGGTATGTGCATTTCTATGGGAGTGATTGGTGCCGGAACGGCCAGCTCTATGGCGGTGGGCGTTATAATAGGTGTTATAGGTCTTTTTGGAATGGGCATCAATTATCCTATTTACATAAAAGTGCGTGAAAGCAGAAAACAAAAATATGCATTTGAGATCATGCAGTTGGCTAAGGAGATCAGTGAGAACTTAGGTGTATCTGAAACTTCATTTTCACAATCTGCACGCCCTACTTTGCGGTAGATCTTGTGGCGCACAGCCTGACGGAAATAATTTTTAGATACATTCCAAAGAAGGCAGGGGAATTTGAGGAGGAGAGCGGTTTGAACAAATCAGAAAGCAAGTATTTTAATACTGCAGTGAAAATGGACAAGGCATTTCTTGATCTACTGGAGCACAAAGATTTTGAATATATTACGGTAAAAGAGATTTGCAAGACAGCCAATGTAAACCGCTCTACTTTCTATCTTCATTATGAAACCATTGGAGATCTGCTGGCTGAAAGTGTCAGATACATGAACGCCCAGTTTCTGGAATATTTTCCACAGGGAGCAGAAAGCTTCATCGAGAACATGGGGGATATCCCTTTGAAGGAGCTATATCTAGTGACACCAAAGTATTTGTCCCCATATTTGACATATATCCAGGAGAATAAAAGGCTCTTTCAGACAGCAGTGCGCAAATCAGCAGATCTCAGGTTACAGGATAATTTTGATGGATTGTTCTTTCATGTTTTAAACCCCATACTGGAACGATTTAATATTCCGGAGAACGAGAGAAAGTATATTCTCCGATTCTACATGGGTGCAATATTGAGTGTTGTAAATGAATGGATTAAAGAGGACTGCAAAGATTCTGCGGACCTGATCGTCAAAATTATTTCTGACCATATTGTAAGACCGGACATATCCGTATCTAAATAGCAGAGAATCCCACAGTGGCCTGGTTCTCTGCTATTTTATTGTGCATTTTACATGCCTTCCGGTCGTTAAGGGGATGGTATTAACTATAAGTTTATACGCTGGTGACATATTGGAGATTCAAAAGAAAGGAGACGCAGGATACAATACAGAGTAAGAAAGATTGGAGGGAAGCGTAATGTCAGAACTAATTGTATATTTCTCAAGAAAATATGAGAACTATGTAAGCGGAGAGATAAAAAATCTTGAGATTGGCAACACAGAGGTCGCAGCAGGTATAATCCGGAAGTTGACGGGCGCGGATATGTTTAAGATTGAACCGGTGCAGGCATATTCAAAAGATTATAACGAGTGCATTGCACAGGCACAAGCGGATCAAAAGCGGAATGCACGCCCTGAGCTTAAATCTTATCCGGAACATTTGAACTACTCAAAAATATATTTGTGTTATCCCAGCTATTGGGGCACAATGCCCATGGCAGTATTTACGTTTTTAGAGCATTTTGATTTTACAGGAAAAACGATCAAACCTCTCTGCACTCATGAGGGGAGCGGAATGGGCAGCAGCATAAAAGACATCAAGCGGCTATGTCCGGGCGTTAACGTAGAAGCCGGGCTGTCTATTCGCGGCGGAGCTGTAAGCAGATCTGAAAAAGATATCAAAAGTTGGTTATGATCACATGCCAGTTGACAGGAATAAACAGGAGGACGAATCCATGAAACCGGAAGAAATGAGTGTATTTCCCATTGGGGAAACAAATGACGCGTTTGCAAAGTATTTTATCGGTCAGAGCTATTTAAATATGTTGTCGCTTGAGCAGGTGGTGGTCGGCAATGTGACTTTTGAACCAGGCTGCCGTAATAACTGGCACATTCATCACGCAGACAAGGGCGGCGGGCAGATGCTGCTTGTGACTGCAGGCAGGGGGTACTATCAGGAATGGGGAAAAGAGGCGAGAGAACTGAAGCCGGGGGATATTGTACATATCCGGGCAGAGGTGAAACACTGGCATGGGGCTGCTCCTGACTCTTTTTTTCAGCACCTGGCTATTGAAGTGCCTGGTGAGAACTGCAGAAATGAATGGTGCGAGCCTGTCCCAGATGCGGAATACGGACAGTTAAAATGAGAAGCAAAAGATACGAGAGAATAGGACTTCAGACTACTATTGGTGAGACTGGGATTTAAGAATAGAAAGCAGGTCAAGGATGATAGATAAACTGGGATTTGGATGTATGCGTCTGCCCATGAGCGGCAGCGACGTAAATTATGAAGAATTTAACCGCATGATTGATTACTATATGGAGGCAGGTTTTTCTTATTTTGATACGGCACATGGATATCTGGGAGGGAAAAGTGAGACTGCTGTCAGAGACTGTCTTGCCGCCCGATACCCGAGAGAGAGCTATACATTGACAAATAAACTCTCTGTACATTTCTTTGAAAGAGAGTCCGATATCAGGCCATTGTTTGAACAACAGTTAAAAGCCACAGGAGTGGAATATTTTGATTATTATTTGATGCATGCGCAGGATGAAAATATATACAGACACTTCATGAAGTGCAATGCGTATCAGGTGGTACAGAAGCTGAAAGAGGAAGGGAAGATCCGGCATATGGGAATTTCTTTTCACGATAAAGCAGATGTACTGGATATGATCCTGAAGGAGCATCCGGAGATTGAAATTGTACAGATCCAGTTTAATTATATGGATTACGAAAGCCCCAGCGTGGAGAGCCGGAAAGTATACGAGGTCTGTAGAAAGTACGGCAAGCCGGTACTGGTCATGGAGCCGGTAAAGGGAGGAGGACTGGCAAGACTTCCGGAGGAGGCAAAGAGAGAACTTGAGGATTTGGGTACCGGGGAAAGTCCTGCAGCTTATGCGGTTCGTTTTGCGGCATCCTTTGACGGTGTATTCAAAGTGCTTTCCGGAATGAGTGACATGGAGCAGATGAAGGATAATGTATCGGTCATGAAAGCGTTCAGGCCTTTTAAAGAGGAAGAGTATAAAGCAGTAAAACGTGTATGTGAAATCCTAAATACTATGGATACGATCCCGTGTACGGCGTGCCGCTATTGTACAGACGGATGTCCAAAACATATACAGATTCCTGATCTGTTCGGATGTTTTAATGCGAAAAAACAGTTCGGCGACTGGAACAGTGATTATTATTACGGGGTACATACGAAAAATAACGGCAGAGCATCTGACTGTATCAGGTGTGGACAGTGTGAAAAAATTTGTCCTCAGCATTTGCCGGTGATCGAGTATTTAAAAGAAACAGCAAAGGTTTTTGAATAAAGATGAGCAGATGCTAAACCCTTCTGGGACGATAAGGAAAGAAATATAAGGAAAGAAGGAAATATAATGGCAGAGACGAAATGTTCAAAAGAGTATCATGAGAAAATGTTACCGGGATACCACGCCTCGTTGTCGGAGACGGATCCGGAATTTACGGAGTGGTTTGATAACTTTGCCTTTGATGAAGTTGTCAATGAAGACGGACAGCAGCTTGAGGATAAGACAAGATCCATGGCAATTCTTGCGGCACTGATCGGATGTCAGGCCATAGATGAGTTCAGGGAAATGCTGTCGGCAGCTATGAATTTTGGTGTGACACCGGTGGTGGTCAAAGAGATTGTCTATCAGTCAGCGGCCTATCTTGGAATCGGCAGAGTATTTCCGTTTTTAAAGGTAACCAATGAATTTCTGAGGGAAAAGGGAGTCAGGATGCCTCTTGAAGGACAGTCAAACACTACAAGAAAAGACAGACTGGAGAAGGGGATTCGGGCGCAGGTGGATATTTTCGGATAGGAAATGAAGGATTTTTACCGGTCAGGACCGGAAGAATCCAGACATATAAATCGGTGGCTTGCAGATAACTGTTTTGGAGATATATATACAAGAAGCGGCCTTAACTATGGTCAGAGAGAGATGATCACTTTCTGTTTTCTTGCGGCGCAGGGAGGATGTGAACCACAGTTGATCAGCCATGCGGCAGCGAATATGAAAATCGGTAATGACAAACAGTTTTTGATCCGTGTGATTTCCCAGTGTCTGCCTTATATCGGTTATCCGAGAAGCCTGAACGCGCTGCGGTGTGTAGATAAAGCTTCCGGTAATATCAATGATGGGTGAGTTAAAGCATTCCACCGCCTTTGTTGTATTGCCTTTCACAGAATTTGGTGCCGGGAGAATCGCGTTCATACCCGGCACCATACATCATCTAATGTTTTTAACAACATTTCAGAAAATTCACCTGCCTTATCGATAAAGGGGAGATGTCCTGTATTTTCTATTGTTATCAGCTCTTTGACCGGCGGGGAAATATGGTTAAAATAATTGAGTGCCATGCTGTACGGTGTTGTCCAGTCATCAGCTCCGGCTATGAGGATCACCGGAACTTTAAATTGCGGATCGTGGTTATACATGGATGATCTTTCGTCCGATAAAAGCGCTTGGTACAGTTCACTGTTTGATTCTATGAGCGCATTAAAGTTTATCATCCATTTAAAATCACGGAATGTCATATAGGGGGAAAACAACTGGAGTAAAAGCATTTTATTGCTGTATTGTGAAGGCAGATATTTTTCTTTTAGCTGCCGGAATTTTAGGAATTCTTTGGCGTTTTGTTTGTCAAGGGTTTGACAGGACATTATCAACTCCAGCTTTTTCTCTATTTTCTGTGAGTCCTTGGGTTTGCCCGCCGCATCTGCCAGACGCATTGCTTCCCGTGCGGATACTTGTTCTGATTTTTTGAAGTCCAGCATTTGGCCTATGGGGATATAGGCGGATATTTTTTCCGGATGTGTTCCCGAATAGATACCACCGAGAAAGGTCCCCCAGGAATGCCCCATGATCGTAATCTTTTCCTTGTGATACTCGGAACGAATATGATCCACCAACTCGTCTAAGTCCTGCAGCAGTAAATCCAAAGTGGGCTTTTGGGCGTCTTTATTGCGGTAATAAGTATTTTCGCAGCCACGCTGATCCCAGTTGACGATAGTATAATCCCGTTCCAGATCAGCCTGCCAATAATAGGAATAGTATGCCATATTATTGCCGGGTCCCCCATGAAGCATGAGAATGATGGGATTGGAAATATCCTGTCCGCGGATTTGTATATCCTGTTGGATCTGGCCTATAGTTATGTATTCTGTTTTTTGTATTCCTTTTTTTGAGCGGATCTTGAATTTATATGCGTTGATAATTTTGCCGGTGATCAATGTTAGGATAATTATTAACAGGAATCCTGTAAATAGGAGCAAAATGTTTTTCATTCTATTTTATTCCTCCGGAGTGTATCTGAAAATTGGGTCTGACAGGCTGTGCATCACAGTTTATGGGATTGAATTTTCAGATATGCTCAATTGCGTTTATCAGTTTATCAATGAATCGTTGCTGCTGTCTGATAATATCAAACATATTCTCAATAGTGATTTTTGATATGAGGGGAATCTCTTCTTCGGCGTCTGCATTTTTCTTTTCACCTTGTTCAAGGAAATTGTACTCTTTTTCAAGTGATCTTTTTTGCTCTTCCAGGGCTTTCAGAGCATTTTTACGGGGGATTCTATCAAGGAGAGATAATCCGCTGTATAGTGTGGTAGGGTACAGGACAGATGAGGTACGTAAGGAATCAAGTATTAGAGACTGCAAATAATCTTTGCCCCGGTCGGTAATTTCATATACAGCTTTTTGCCTGTGGCCTGTCTGCTTGACATCGGCTAATGCGATATAATTCTCCTGCTCCAATTTCTTTAAAGCGTGGTATATGGAACCCACCAGCACGCCTCCCCATCTCTCTGCATCCGCCATACTTATCTTTTGCTGAATATCGTAGCCGGACATGGGGTGAGCGTCTAATAGTCCAAGTACAAGCAGTTTTGTCATGATATATTTACCTCCTAATTGTATACTCAATGTTGAGTATACAATATTAAGTGATTTTGTCAAGGGATATTTTATTGGTTTAAGGATTGGCAGGATAACTTGACAGATTTTGTGTGGGAATTTACAGTAAGAGAAGCAGCGGATGTCTGTGTTTGGCGGAGAATTAAATAAAACGGACAAGGGGTGAAAGATATGAAAACAAAACTGATTTGTTTTGATTTAGATGATACATTAATAAGAGAAGTTCATTCAGTTATGCTGCCCTGTATTTTGAACGGCAGGGAGGAAGAACATGCCATTATCCAGAAACAAGAAGAAAGTGGACAGTTGGATTATATTACAGCAGACTACCGCAGAGCAAAACTATTTACAGGCTTAAAGGAAAGTGAGATCAAAAGCCGTTTTTTGGAAATTGCCAGGCCATTAAAAGGTATTCGTGAAACAGTGGATTATCTGCATAAGCTAAGGATAAAATGTATTCTGATTACGGTTGGGCCTGTTCAGGTAGCAAAGGCAGTATCTGATATTTATGGCTTTTATGGATATTATGGAAGCAATTATGAAGTCGTAGACGGTAAATTCACAGGGGAAATTATTGACTATATAAAAGCAGAAAATAAAGTAAACTGCGTTAATGATTTTTGCAAAAAGAACAATATTAGACCATCTGAATGTGTTGCAGTTGGGGATGGTTCAACAGACATACCGGTTTTTAAATGTTGTGGAAAATCAATTGCTTTAAATGCATCGGATGAAGTCAAGAGGAAAGCTTCCTTTTCTGTTGATACAGATAATCTTTTAGATATACTCGATTAATACAATTATATAATAAGATTTTGAATTATCAGCATAAATACTGCATTTATAAACAGTTTCATAACTGAAAAACACTCATTTTACCACGAATTTACCACGATTGAATGAGCCTTGATATGATGATAAAACCGTAGCTGTAAATCACATACTGTGAATTACAATCTACGGTTTTTCTTCGTTGAATTTATAGCCAACACCCCAGACAGTTAGTATGTACTGCGGATTGTCTGGGGACGGCTCTATTTTCTTTCTTAGCTTCTGTATGAATGATGTAAGGTTGCTTCCCTCTGGGGCATTGTGAAAGCCCCAGACATTTTCATATAGTTGGTCTTTCGTAAATACCTGCCCCTTATAGCAAAAGAGAAAATAGAGTAAGTCAAATTCTTTAGCAGTCAGATATACGTTTTCACCGCTTTCAGAAGTATAGGTTCTAGTAAAGGGGGCTATGAATAAATCAAGCTTACGTTCAGTCATAGTGATAGGATAGTATGACAAATTATGAGATAACCATTCTATAGTTTGTTGAAAGACAGCTTCTTCATTTTCATGAAATTCAATTACTACTATTTTCCCATTTTTATCACCTACTTTTTCCAACATTACATGAAATCATTGTTATGGATAAACAAAAGCATTCCGAAAACATCTAAGCTTTCCTAAACAACTGCATACTGTTTCCATTTGTTACTTTTCCAACGCCAATAGAAACAAATACATCTGAATGTCCAATCCATAAGCATGGCTATCCATACGCTAAGAACACCAATACCTAAACCATATGCTAATATATAGCTGAAACCAATACGAAATACAACCATTGAAATAGCAGAGATAAACATAGGATATTTGACATCCCCTGCTGCTCTAAATGTATTAGGCAATGTAAATGACATAGGCCATACAGTTATCCAACCAGCAATGTGCATAATCATAACTATTAGTGAAAGGGAAAAGGTTTCTTCTGATAGATTATAAAGGCTTAGTATTGGCTTCAATAATATAAATATTCCAAAATTGAATAAAAACATATATAGCCATGAAGATTTAAGCAAATGTTTAGAATATTTGACAGCTTGCTCAAATTCTTTAGCACCGACACATTGTGCAACAACTGTAGTCATAGCCAGACCCAATGCCTGTCCTGGTATCGTTGCGACATTAAGTAAACTACCAGTTACTGCATTAGCTGTAATTGCACTTGTACCAAACATAGCGATAAGACTTGTTAATATAATTCTTCCAATTTGAAAGACACTATTTTCAAGACTGGCAGGAATACTAATTTTAAAAATACTTTTAATCATTTTTAAATCTATATCCCAAAATTTGTATGAACGTATTGTAATAGACAAGTTTTGATTACGTAACATTATCATAATTGTTATAGTTGCAATAACCCTTGAAAGTAAAGTAGATAAACCAACACCAAATGCACCAAGATGTATCATATATATAAATAACGCATTACCTACTATGTTAATGATATTCATAACAAATGAATTTACCATTGCATTTTTTGTATTACCCATCGCTCTAAATAAAGCTGAAGCAGAACTATAAACAGCAACGAAAGGAAATGAAATGGCAGTTATATAAAAATATGTTCTTGCATTGCTCATTACAGTAGCGTCTATATTTCCGAAAAACAGAGATAAAAGTTGTTGATTGAAAATTAAGCAAATAACCGAAAAAATTACAGATATGCCTAAACTGGAAATTATAAGCTGTTCACCAGCTTGATTACTTTTTTCTAAATTCTTACTACCCAAATACTGACCAGCTACTATTGCTCCACCAGTAGCAAGGGCTGTTAGTAGGAAGATGAGTAAGGTGTTAATACTATCGACCAGTGATACACCAGATACTGCACTTTCCCCAGCGTATGATACCATAAGAGTATCAAACATTCCTACTGACAGCATTAAAGCCTGCTCAATTATTAAGGGTATGATTATTCTTCTTAAAGATTTTTTAGAAAACATACCATACTCAAATACATTTGCTCCATGTGACATTGCTAATACACTCCTACTATTATATAAAGTCATAGTCTTTCTTTACCTTTTCTACAGGTTTGACTATGCTATTTTAAGATACTGTGGATTGGTTATCACCTCCTACCACTTGATGGTTTAAAAAAGGCTCCAACCACAGTCTCTTTGTTTATTTGTTAATCAGTTAGTTACCGCATGACGGTTTATCAAGAAGTAGGTTACGATTGCAAGGAGCCCTGTGGATCTTAAGACAGTATCAATACTTTATATCAGGAGGTCCTATATGATTTACGTAGGAATTGATGTCGCAAAAGATAAGCATGATTGCTTTATCACAAACTCTGATGGCGAAGTCCTTTTCAAGGCTTTTACCATCAAAAACAATCTCGATGGGTTCGACGAGCTTTATCAGAAAATAGAATCCGTTATGGAAGATGCTTCTAAAGTAAAAGTAGGCCTAGAAGCCACTGGACACTATAGTTACAATCTTCTCGGATATCTGCTTGATAAAGGTCTGGCCACCTTTGTTATCAACCCGTTACATACTAATCTGTACAGAAAAAGTCTAAGCCTTAGACAGACGAAAACGGATAAAGTTGATGCCCATACAATTGCTTCTATGCTAATGTCTGACGTGAACTTAAAGTCCTACTCAGACACATCGTATCACAACGAAGAGCTTAAGTCACTTACTCGCTATCGTTTTGATAAAGTTAAAGAACGCGCGAAGCTTAAAACATCTATATCCCGTCTTGTATGTATCCTTTTCCCTGAGTTAGAAAAGCTTGTTCCAACACTTCATCAGAATTCTGTTTATGAGTTACTCTACGAATTTCCTGGTGCAAAACAGGTAGCTAATGCACATCTCACAAGACTTTCAAATCTTCTTGAAACCGCATCTAAAGGCCACTACACAAAAGAAACCTCTATCGCTTTTAGAGAGGCTGCAAGAACCTCTATCGGTTCAAATATGCCAGCTAAATCGCTTGAATTAAAGCACACCATTAAGCTCATTAGAGAGCTAGATTCTGAAATCGAAGAGATTGAAAACGAGATTAAAGTCATCATGGATGAAATCAATTCTCCAATCCTTAGCATTCCTGGAATCAGCTATCGAATGGGTGCCATGATTATTGCTGAAATAGGTGACTTTAGCCAATTCGACTCTCCAGATAAGATCCTTGCTTATGCAGGAATGTCGCCTTCTACCTATCAATCCGGCCAGTTAGATAACTGTTATGCCAGAATGGAAAAACGTGGTTCTAGATACCTTAGATATGCTCTGTTTAATGCAACCGCATATGTTTGTCTATGGGATCCAACCTACAAGGCTTATCTTGCCAAGAAACGAGCTGAAGGCAAGCATTACTATGTTGCAATGTCTCACGCGACCAAGAAACTAGTTCGGCTAATTTATCATCTCGAACGCACTGGACAGCAATACCAAAAAGCAATCTAATTCTTCCAACATCATATCTTCTTGTCAGAGCATCATACTCGATGCTCTATTTGTCATGCAATTTTCAAGGTACTGATTGCGATGAATAAGTCATCGCCACTATACTCAAAACATCTCTGTTTTTGAAACTATTTATTGACTTTCTTTAATAGTTAGTCTTTTTTATGTTTTTTGTCTAGCTGTGCTTATGTTAGCATTGCACGTTAAAAATTAAAAGTACTGTTTTTTAATGATTATAGTATCTTTTTTACTATTAAGTATTAAAAAATATGGTATATTGTCTTTGTGACTGATTTACGATATACTTAGAGCAAAAGGAGATAGTTTCATGAAAAATAATGCAACAGAGATTGAACGCTGTGAAACAATAGCTAAAATACAAAGTGTTTTAGGTGGTAAGTGGAAAATAGAAATTTTGTATTATATATCGCTTAAAACAAGGCGATTTGGAGAATTGCAACGACAAATAGGCAATATAACGCAATCAACATTGACAAAACAACTTAGAGAATTAGAAGCAGATGGCTTTATTACACGATATGTTTATCAAGAAATCCCCCCAAAGGTCGAATATTCATTAACTGATTTAGGAAAAACTTTTGTGCCTATTTTAGAGCAAATGAAACAATGGGGTAAATCACATTTTCCTAATACAAATCATATAACTTAGTTTTAAACAGATAAATAAAGGCTTGTAATAAACATATAGAATGTTATTTCAAGCCTTTTCATCATTATTTTATAATCATCCAGTTATCATTTTTATATAAGGTCAATTCATACTGTGAAATTTGTGTTGCCTTTGTCTGACTGTCAATAATCTTCACGGACATGCTCGCTTTGACAGTCCCCCCCGTCTGTTGTAAACACTTCAACATACTATCCCTTTATTCCTCTTGATTACCTCAAGACAGTAAAGAAAAAGCCCTGTCAAGAGCCTTGCCACCATAGGTGGTGCGTTGCACTCTTTACTGGGCTTTTTGTTTGCGGTATCTTCTCACAAGAGGAAAAAGGTTACTCGTCCTCATCATCAAAATCTTCAAATTCTTCGATACATGGCATTTGTGATAAGATTTTCCTACCTTCTATATAGTCATAATTGTAACCCTCGTACACCTTTCTTATGGCGTAGTATGGATTTATGTTCTTGTGTCCTTCTGTGCTTTCCCCGAACATATCAAGGCTGTAAAATTCATCATAGCGGTCTAAAATCTTCTGAAACTTCAAGTGCTGAACAAACTCTTTGATTGGGTAAAGGTCGGACGATTGAATGTCCTCGTCATTGATATAGTCTGTAATGTATTTCCGTAATTGTTCTAACTCATAATCAAGCCATTCTTCCTCACTGTCAAAGAAGTTATCATAATGTCCATGCTTTAATTCAGCATTCAGCCGTTCTTCTTCTTTCAAGAACTGGCACACTTCTTTTTCGATATGGGTGTGATACTTCCATTCTCCTGACAACATTTCATTGGGTGCAACTTCCAGCACAGCCATTATCTTTTCTAAGGTTTCAAAAGTGGGATAATTTACCCCTCGTTCAATCTTGGATAAACTCTGTAAATTGATACCGATAGCGTCTGCAAGTTCCTGTTGTTTCATTCTCTTTAGTTTTCTGACGGTCTGTATATTCTGTCCCAAATGCTTATAATTCATGGCATATCTTCTCCTTTTATGTGTAGTATAAGCCTATTATACTTATTATCTTCCGAAAAATCAAGATAAAGTTCTTGACAAGTAATTCTGCTGGCGTTATTATCATATCAGATAGAGCGATTAAGCACGCTAGGGTCAATCACACGCTTGAGTAAGCATATAGAGAAGATATTTTCACTTTGATAGCATGAATAAGCATGGACTATCAGACCGAAAACAGGGTTTCTGACTGGGGCTGTTCCGTTTAGCCACGAGCCTCCCAAAGGCTCGTGAGCGTTAAGAACGGGACAGGCACAGGAAGAAAAAACGCCTTTTGGCGTTCGCAGAGGGCGTATATGTAACACCGCCCTGCGTATACATGTCATAGTACCTAGAAACT